>Ga0268252_1000032_pt1:2500-85054 | contig 85054 bp, 41 predicted proteins | sample AgamicMgSfrz_FD_200244 | JGI IMG/M metagenome (GOLD analysis project Ga0268252, IMG submission 200244) | Agave microbial communities from Guanajuato, Mexico - Mg.Sf.rz (v2) (version 3) | ecosystem: Host-associated > Plants > Phyllosphere > Phylloplane/Leaf | place: Guanajuato, Mexico... | reverse complement strand
TCAAGCAGGCATTACATCGATCCAATCCCTACTTATCTTGGTCTCCTAATCACATAGATAGGGACAGAGTGACAGCAAACAGAGATGAGGAGAAGGTGTCAAGTGTAACCATTGACTGAGCTGGACCAGGAACATCAATTAGAGCTCTTGTTTCCCTCTCCAACCTAGCTACAAGAAGAAAGCTTCATCAAGCATCCCCCGCCATAGCGAGAGAGACCTTCCTTGCTGCTGCCTAGCCATACTTCAGCGAGATGTTTGTATTTCCCCGTGATTTTCGCTATCCGACCTCTTTGCCTAATAAGAGCACCCAACAATTGATAACTTCTGTCGTCGAGAGAGATCAAACTTTCTCCATTCGTGACCCCTATCATACTTAGAAAGAGGGTTTAGTGATATTTAGTATGAAAAAAATTGCATAGATAAAGTCGTGTATTGTATCTGACGATCGGAAGGCATAACGCCCGTACCATTCTATGGAATATTGAGGTTCGAATCCTGCCCCCGCCTAATCACTTGAGATGCTGGGGTGCCCCAAGTCAGTCCTTTGAGAAAGGAGTACATTAGTCTTTTACTGAAGGTTTTGAATCAAAAATGAACAGATATGGGATAGATGCGCGCTATCCGCTGTTTGCGCCTTATCCTGTTGACGAATAGGTTGTTTCGGAATAACCGGTTTTAGCAAGAAGGGGAAGGCAAAGCACTGACATAGTTGATGCAGAGGCCAGCCACAAGAGATAGCAAGTGATCAGAAAGGAATCACCTTCACCCCCCCGGCAAACGTGGTTCAAATGATGATGAGTCAAGCTCAGTTCAGAGGTAACCCAAAAAGTTTCAAACCATCAAAGCAAAAAGGCATTGAACGTGTAAGTCCAGTTGAGGGGGAACCTTACCGGGACGGTAACGGCTCTCTATAATGGTCATGTGCTATCTGTAGAGGGGGGCTCTTCCAGAAGTTGTCCTCTAGGAGTGGTTCACCTTTCCTTACGGAAGAGGTGTCTCTGATCAGAGATAGGGTCGGTGCAGTCCCATACCAATAGGATATTGGCTAGGACACTGATCGCCGCGGAATAATTAGCGGAAGTAGAAAGGTCCAGTCAATCATCTGATTTGGCTAGACGAATCCTCCCGCCCCCACCTTTTAGTGGCTTATGCGGAACCGATTAGTAGCTGAAGATTAAGCCCCAATTCTAGTTCTTTTCCTTGCTTCTGAAATGAGCTTTCTATACGTCCGAAGGTCAAAGCATGCTACATAAGTGACGCCCCTCGTGCCTATGATGAAGAGCCGTCACCCTTGGCCGCAGGAAGAGCATTTATCTTTGTCTGACCCCCGGTAAGGCTGACTTTTTTCCACTCTTCTTTATTGTGTTTAGTCGAGGGCTGTTCGTTATGGCGTTACAGTTTCCCGGTTAAACCAAAAGTGTCCTTTTAACCCTTTTTGTCGAGGGTATTTATAGACGGTGTGAAAGTATCTGCAAACCGGCAGATATGGTGAGTTTTTTGGCATCCGAGGGATAGGTGTTTTTCACCTCCCTTTTCCTTTTATTTAAGAGAGAGGGGAGTGAAGAAGAGTTCCATCCTGCATTCATGCATAAAGAAAGGTTCAGTCTAGTCGTCGGGGTTTATCTGGAGCAGACTTCCCCTCTTTTTGTCTTCTTATTATACCGGCTGGGACAAACCCTGTCTTTTTCATTCCCGTCTGATTCTACGTATGCCTATGCCCCTGATTCAGTAGTTTTCTTCAGGTTGGGTCGGCTACTCCTTTCCATTCCCTCAACGGTTTGGTAATCGGCTCATCTTCTTATGCAGAAGAATGAAGTTGATTATAGATCACTGCCATCTCACGAATTGGATTCGAACCAATCAATCTCCGATACCTGACGTAGATCGTGAGTGGGTCTGTCGTCCTCCTCATTATAGTCCTTCTAGAATCAATAGCATTTCGTCGGAATACATCCTGTCTTTTCACCTTAGTAGTCCTATGCATAGTCAGTACTATAGCCCCAATCATGGCTACTAATAAAATTAGACTAGAAACCAAAAACCAGACAAAATAGTAAGTATAAAGTAAATTGCCCAATGTTTCCAAATTAGTCCAACTTCGTACCTTGGAGGCATAAACCGTATATCTCAGAGAGGTCGTATTTCTTTGGGTTGGTAGTAATGGAATGGTTTCATTATCTAAAATGAAGAACATTTCCCACCAAAAGATCAGTCCAATAATACCACTCACTGGTAAATAGCGCAATACTTCTTCGTGAATCTCCGCTATTTGAATATGGAACATCATAACAACGAATAGGAATGAAACGGCTATAGCTCCTATATAAACTACTGGGAAGATCATAGCGGAAAAGTCGAGACCTAACAAAAGAAGTAAACCTGAAGTGTTGCAAAAGACTGGGATGGGAAACAAAACGGAATGTACCGGATTTTTAGCACGTACAACCATCAAACCAGAGACCAAAGCCGGGCTCGACAAAACAGAAAGTATCATGGTACGTCGTCCTTCACTGAAATGGAACTTTCATGCTAGTTCTTGCTCCAAACCAGCATGAAAGTCGATCTATTACGTACGACCAGCGCGGTTGTTCCTATTTCATTTTCTTCTTCCAAACCAAGCCCTTAGACGAGAGCATTCACTAAGTTACTTACGATCTCTCGATTTCTTATGTGCCCAGGTCGATCAGAGGTTCGGCTTGCTTCTTCCCCACCTTGACGCGTTCTGGGCAATAAAGAAACCCGAAATCAAAAAGAAAGAAGAGAAATTGGGCCATGTTTCCCGAGGGAGGCCACCTTCTCTCAAGCCAGCAGTCTTCTACTTCTAGTCGACTGCTCTATGAGGGCTTCCCTATTTTGATCTCTATCCATGGGGATACCTATCTATCACGAAAGAGATCTATCTATGAATCGATCTCGACTATTCTCTATCCGGATAGATATGTCCCTATGAGCGACTACGCCGATCTTTAGATGTTTTGGCCACGTCCGTTTCCGCTCCGAAGAGGAAGGTTTGGATCTTTCAATCTTATGTCGTGAGGGATGTGATCTATGTTAGGTCCATAAGATACCACAGCTTTTAGTGTTCTATGATTGACCTCCGAATAATGAGTAGGTAGTTCGATCCTTTTGATTCTTCTCTTCCTTCTCTTCATAGTAAACTGATGGGAGTATGCAGAGCAATAGATCTTTTTACTATATAAAGAAGAGTTGTAAACTATAGAACTTCTTGGATCTATAATAGGAAGATATCGGTTTTTCTCGTTCCTTCTCTTCTTCCATAAGAATAAGGATTTGAAATGATACTGATACAAATTCCTCTTCATTCTACTGTGCTCCGCGAAGGAACTGCCTAAGCATACTTTTTCGGATCCAAACTTCTTTGTCCTTTCTAAGTCTTCTTTAAGCATAGAAGAACGTAACTTTTGCAAAAACCGGGATTTGAGTAGTAGGCGGCATCCCTTCGACGTTTTGAGTAGTAGGTGGCATTCCTTCGACGTTTTGAGTAGTAGGGACCATTCTGTTTTGGCTCTTCCCCGCATTCTTACCCGGTGACCCAGGTATTTTCCTATTATTTTTTCAACTGAGATTTTGATATAGAAAGATCTCCTTATTTCTTCACCGCGGGTTCTCGCGTAATTTTCTTGAAAAGATATTATATCACCGTGGGAAACTTGAAAATGAGTAATGTTTAGTATGGAATTATTCACACACACTTTTCGATGACTTATCGGCTGCCTTGCTTGAGGAATAGTTTCACAAAAATGGAGACGAACCGGAATAACGTCCAATCTTGTTTCTGGATTGAGTAGAAAAGGGATATATGAAGTTCGTTTTGTTCCTCTGTGCATCTTTGTGATGGGTAAATTCCCATGAAAAAGGGGCAACTTTCGTGTAGTTTGTAATTGGATGTAACTGTTACGATTTTTTCTCGGAGAAATCTTTTTCTTAATATATCTTTTCTTCTTTCTCAATTTTCGGAGAATGCGGCGTTGTATAAAAGTAAGTTCTCTCTTCCGAACATTTCCTGAAAGTAGACGACAAGTTTGAAATCTTAATGCAGGCAAGGCATATCTCGTTGAATCAGTCTTTTTCGACACATCGGGGCTATGGGAATTGAACCCAAATTTTCCACGACCCTTTCCGTCTCGCCCACTCGTCTATCGGCCTTTCGATTAGACAACAAAGAAAGGTCGACAAAAGTTTACTCCACGTCGATTTTCCCCGAAAACAACGTTCGACTCGCATGTATTAAGCATGATGGGAGCTTCGACGCGCTTAGTCCACCTCCCGGAGATGGTAAACTTCACTTTCTATGCTACGATCTTTCTTTATATTCTGATTATATATTCAATTCACCGATCCATTCATGTAAAAAGAATAATAAAAGAGGGAAAATAAACAGAGAAGAGATCAAGATGACGAACAAATTCATACCCTAATTTTGGATTGTACAAGCTTAACCGAAGCGAAACCTAATCGAAAGAAAAACCCCAACAAACCAATCGAAGTTATGCCGTATGGAGTTTCTGTTCACGCATTCCCCGTTTCTTACTCTGAATGTGGAGAACACAGCCACACATGGATTGTACCCACCGGTCAAAAAAGTACATACAGGGAGCTCTCTACAGTATCTATGCTACCTGCTAGTTCCTGTGGCCCATAGCTCACCGATTTCATCATCCTCTTTACCGTTTGTTTTGGGAAGTAAGAAGTTAGTCTGCGGTAAAGTAGACTTTGTCAGAGCGATAGCCGCGCTTAATTTAATTCATCATGGAAAAAGAGCAAAAGAATAGCGTAAGGTGAACGTCAGTGGAATTGAAAGACTAGAAGAAGATGATTTAATCAGTTTATTTTCGAGTCTCATAAGAAAAAGAAATGTGAAACTGGCTCCTTCATAGTGCGTTGTTGCCACGGATCATAGTGCATTGGCCTTACCGTAATAAGGCCGGTAAGTATGAGCCTTCGATTAGAACGCCCCATATCTCGTGACACGCGGAGCGTGGCATTTCCTTTTATCCGTCTAACTTGACAGCAAAAGATTCAATTCATTCTTGATAAAGTACCATTCTTCGGTTGCATTATCTCTTTGAGTGAAGAAGAGAAGGGCTTTGTATAGACACAGAAGAGCCATGTTCGTTGCCCTAGGCTCACTACACTATTCTTTCATTTCATTCTATTGATAGATTGCCGCTCCAAAGAACGTATACATGGAGCTATGTCGACTTACGTACGTCAGTCTCGTTGACCAAACTTGTTAGTATACTAGGCCACATATCATCCCCTCTTTCCATACAAGAGAGAAAAAGAAAAGATAGTTTGATCGGTGCCTCTGGCCCCCTTGTTCCTTTCTCCTTGACGTTATTTTCCTCGGTTTTCTTACGCTTGCTTACTTAGCGCTTGCGCGGCTGATCTAATCAGAGTCAAACTTGGATTGAAAAAAAAACCTTTTCCTTATTAGCCAGAGTACAGGCGTACTCTTTGATCTTTAGTAAAGGTGGACCAATTTTTTCGAACAGTCTCAACGTCCTCGTTGAGAGTCGCTCTGCGAGACGTCCAGTAGTCTCTGACTTGGTCTTCGGAATCGTCAGTCTCAGCCCGTTCCCAGCTTGACTTGCTCTCAGGTTGGCCCTTCTACTTGACTAAGTAGTATTCCATTCGTGCAGTCGGTGTATGGGCTAGCCCATGGTGCGGTCAGCTATGATATACTCAACTTCTTGAAGTCGTCGTTAGGTTCATCTACAACATCTGGGGGTGCCCTCGTGGGCACGTTCCTCTCTGGGTCGGTCTGGTCTAATCGAAGTCAACTGACTTACATGGAATACAGGGTGAGTTTTCACTTTTCTGGTCGCTTGAGTCTATAGGCTCTATCTGCTTCTCTACAGGGTCTACTTCCTTCTTTCTTCAGACCGGGCTAAGCCTGACGGTTGTTTAAGTAGGTTGGGTAGCTTCTGCTATCCTCCTGCCACCTCTTGGCAAAGTAGGCTGATGGGCAAGCTCCCTCCTGTCGCAATGGTGTGGGGCGTCAGAGGCTGTTGCCCCGTGGCCAACTCGAAGGGGCTGAAGTTCGACGCAGAGCTTTTTGGTTGTTAAGTTCTAGTAGTACTGAGAAATATCCAACAGCTCCAGTCCTTCTGGTTTGTATTAAAGTTCCTTTTTTAGCCTTCGAGGAGTCCATTTATTCTCTCCGTCTGAGCTTTCAAAGATATACCGACCGTGTAGGTATCTGACCATCAGATACCGACAGTCGTCTTCTAACATTACCGACTTTGAAATATCGGGTTTGAAAAAATTTCACATAACTTCATCATCAGAAACAAAAAGATTTCCGGCCTCTTGCATTGCATTACTGCTTCGACAAGAAAAATTCATTCAAAATCTTTTCTTTCTCTTGTGACTTGGAATGACGGTGGAGGAAAGGAATAGCGATGGATTTTTATGGAGCATCCAGGAACTGAACGATTCAATCGGACGACGAATTCTTACGTGGTCCAAGGAAAGAAAAGGTCCGCTTCCACGATTTCATCTATATTGAATCTTAATATCAGAATAGCTTAGATAGTCATGATTCAATTCAGGTTGACTTTTTTTTGATTTCTTTCGCCTTTTTCGGATCTTATTGGAACAATGGAGAAGGAGGAAGACTGACGCGATTCATAATAGGATATCTTGAATATCTATGTCCCAGAACATAAAATATGAAAAATGAAAAAGAATTTTTAGGCTGCTATAGACCTAATTTTCCTGGGATTGTAGTTCAATCGGTCAGAGCACCGCCCTGTCAAGGCGGAAGCTGCGGGTTCGAGCCCCGTCAGTCCCGACCTAGGCGCTGCAAGCGATCAATTCATCTCTCCGTCTTCTGTGAAGAGGGGAGAAAAAGAGTAGGATATAATTCCCAAATCAAACTTTTCTTTCGCATTTTTCATCAAACAAAACAGAAAAAAATGAAAATACGATTGATCAGGAAGAAAGACATATGTAGGTTGGTACAATCGGAGGTCTCACCATATTCAGGATTCAAAGGGATACCGTTCGTTTCTGGCTTTTTTCGATTGTTCCTGATCAGCCGTTTAGTTTAGAATAGAGATTTCTTTTTTACGAAACGCAATTAACTTAACATGAAAGATAGTCAAATTCCAAATTCAATGAGTGGACTGGATTGAATCAGCGGTATATAGATCCAATACAATAGGTAAGAAGCACAACACCATGTTCCCTCTTTCCTGTCGAAACTAGTCCCCTTCTTCTGTGAGCTAGGTCTATGGTTGCTACTTTTCTCGTCTCTGAAAAAGGGAAAAAACGTCACTATATGGTCAGTCACTTCGGGCTACTTTTTTGGGATCGTGATACTCGGGCTTATGAATATCAGGCAACGAAAGTTCTTGTCCTTTCACATTGAATCTTTTAGAAGAAAAAAGTGGCGATGGCTTAGTCAGTCCGTTTGGAACTCTCACCTATGTACTAAAACAATCGTAGCTGGAGCAAGAAGACGAGTAGAAAGAATAATGGGAATGCCAACCAGGCTTATCGAGGAAGATCGGAACAGGCTAAACAGGAGCATTGGATAGGGTTCTTATATACTTTCTATATATAATGGAAAAACGTCAGTTTATGTTCAAAATGAAGCAGTTACGAGTGCTTATGCCGGTTGGGGTATAGGGACCAGTGAATAGGAAGTTTGACGCTTAACCACAGGAGAACTGCTTTCCGGTGGGGTGATTCATGTTCTTCCGGTTACGGATGTTGTGCCAAAAGATGTTTTGGGGAGAAGGCCGGACGGAAAACAACAACCGAATCCTGCCGACGCACTGTTCTCTTCAATAGTTCAACACTTTTTTGGAGCCGGATTAATCAGATTGAAGATGACAAGTGGTATAAAATTTAGACGCCAGAGAAAAAACAGGATCTCAGATACCTGCTGGCTTGCCGAGAGGCCGACCTAGTTCGCGAGAAACTCCCGCACGTGTCGACCACGGAACTCACCTACGGGGTGCTACGGAGTCTCTCGATCGAGAATCGATTCGGTTCAAGATAGAGAACTGAGACAGGGAAGGGGTAGTATTTGCTACCAGTATGGAATTTGACTATAACAAGCATTACCTCGACACGAAGGAAATCGAAAGCGCATCACGTGCTACATAGCAAATCGAGGCACAAGCACAGGAGTCATAGGTACCAACGAAAACGGAAACAAAGAAAATGAATGAACGCACACTAACTACTCCCTATAGTTATCTATCTATCCATATATAACAGAAATATCCTACCTATCAGTCACCGACTTGATACATACGGGAACAACCCAGCAACACAAAAAAGAGTTGTAATATATGCTCAAAACGCATGGCACCGGTAGCCAATGAATCCGAGAGGACCCATAGCTCCATTTCAAAGTCCTATCATCCATGCTTGATTTCCAACACACCGGACCGACGCTGTTCTCAGTTGGGAAAATAGCAAGCACCTGAAGAGTCATGCATGAAATCATGGAGTTGCCTTCTTCGTTACCTCGAGTTGAGATCTTTCCCCGGGGCTCCCTCTCACCAATTTCAGCCCAAAAAAAGAAATATCCTATAGATCTCCGAAAACTCCGCTTCCAAAGGGAGCCAATTTCGCTGTAGCCCTAGACGAGATCACTATTACTCAAATAAGCAGAAGATCTAACCAAGCGAATGAACGAAGGTTAGAAAACAAAAAGAAGCTAAGACAAGGTGGTACGGGGCTACAGTTATAGTCCTCGCACCTTTAGGTTAACATGAGAGAGATGAATGCTCATGCCCAAACTAAAAAAGTTAGAAAAGTTCCATGTGGATAAGGAACCAAAAAGGGTCAGATCCCCGACTTATAATCAGAGCGTCAATAAACACACCATGGGGAGCGTCACCTTCGCTTAGGAGAAGAATCCTGTCTGACTGACCCTATCATGATTGAATGACTGAGCTATGCCATGGAGGAAGTCTTTCTCTGAGCATGCCGTGGAAGAACTACAATGCAAAAGCCTTGGCGTCACTGCTTGCCCGAAGCTCTGTTCCTATCACGCAAGAAAGAGGCATCTTTAACTGACATGGATATCTTTCGGTCTCCATTCTCGTATTTCAATAATCACTCAAAGGTCGGAAATTCCATATCTTTTGACATGTCACTGAGCGACGTATGGAAATGCCAAAGCTTTCGAGTAGAGCAGCGTCTCACTCCAAAGAATTGACCAGATTTATTGAATTGCACGATGCCGAGTTCTCCCCTTGTCCACTACTTCTGATGAACGAAAGCGATCGGACAAAGGCTTCATATCCGAGTATATAAGGAGAAGACCGACCGACGCGAGGTAAGATCTCAGCCGAACAAAAAAGACCACGTACTCAAGCTTTGGATCGATACCCCGCCCACCCCCCTTCTCGTGTTAACACATGAACGAATGAAAGATCAAATCTGTATACTGACTCGTTACTACTACTTGAACCTTACCTACCCGAGGTCTAATACAACCAGATAGCCGCAGACCATCAATCGATCGGCTAATCCGCTCAAGCAAGAGAATAATAGGACTCAATTTTCACTACGTAATTAGACGTGCCTTATCATCCCTAAAGAAGACTCCTTCCCCTTGTGACGGAAGACATGGAAATTGATATCATTATACGTGGGCTTTCCGAGCTTGAAGCAGCAGGCATCACGAGAACTCTACTTGAAATGTTTGGCGTGGTATTTGACCCTTTTTTCACTTGTCTTTTTTCTTTATCTTCATACATCGACCATACAATTGATGATCGAAGAGATGCGACAAGAAGAAAAGATGCGGAATTCGGGCCGCATGCGTGAAAGAAATTTTTTTGCTTTTGAAGCGTTATCAGTAGTCTAATTACCCGACCCATACTCTGTCTACTTAATCTTTCCCAGCCTGGGTCCCCCTATGTAACCCCCTTTAGGAAGCCTCAAAAAGAGTTGTGAAGTAGTGCAATATAACGAATTAGGTAAAAATCATCACCTCAGCGGGGATCGCTATGCCACAACAATGTCTTTGTTTAAGAAGTTCAAAGTCAAAGCCCAAGAGCTTGCATCAGAAGATATGCTCGAGAAATCCGCTACAACGGAAAACAAGAGCTGACAGCCCGTCTCCCAAGGGGCGAAAACTCGTTCAAGAAGGACCATACGGCTATAGCTTCAAAGTTTTTCACGTTCATAACTATTAGCCCGTTTTGGAATTTTTTTGCGTGACGTTACGGGGAAACAAAGAAGAAATCTTCAGCCTGTGCTTGAGACAGAAAGTCCCGATTCTTCTGTTGAGAATTCTTCTTCCAAGTCGAGTGACTGGGACCCTACCTGCCCTTGAAATTGGATTTTGGAAAGGGCTTTGCCATATCAGATCTGACGTCTCAACCGAAAGCCCTCTTTGACCATGTCCAGGAGTGGAAAAATGAGAATCTATTATCCCTTGGAGTTCGCGAAGTGAACATGTGCACTACTGCTTGGAGCTCTTTGCAAGTGCAAGAAAGGGAGAATCAAATTCCTTCTTCGACGGTGCTAACGCCAATAAAATTAGCTTGAATCATCTTTCTTTTTTTAGTCTTCGTGCATTACTGGATTTCCTGTTGCTGCAAGGCCTTCAAGACATTTTTGCTTTGTTTCAATCATGCTATTGCCATTGCCCTTGACCCACATAAAAAGATCAGGTTTCAGTCCATTTTTTACTCGCTAGGGGAGCTATGACGAAGATTGTTTAAGAAAAACAAAAAGAAGGCAAGCGGAAATTCAAAAAGATATTCAAAGACATGACAGGCAATGAAATTGTTCTTCAAAGTCCATTACTGAGAGAAGTGGTGATCTCGTCTTGCTTGCTGGGGCTTCCGGACCACCTTTTTCAGCCAGATAGCGAGCAATCACTTAGCAATGAACACTAACTGAAAGCGGCCGAGAATAAGTACCTATCCCTTACGGGAATCGAACCCGTGTCTTCGACATGAAAAGACGATGTCCTAACCACTGAACGAAAGGGACCAAAAAGCCATTCTTCATATACTGATGCTCCGAGAATAGAAGTGGTTCGTTTTGTTTCTATACGCAATTCTTCATTTCGTTTGTGTTCTTTCAAGCTCTTTCTGATGTGAATTCGGCCTCACGTAGCTCGCCTTCCTACGGGTTCCCTTACCGACCTAGTGACACACCAACCACGCCCCTTCCCTTTCTCCGATCATCAAGCGATCTCTTTATTTGTATTTCATCTTCCCTGAATAAAAAAACAAGACCGGAGAATCAAAAAGATAGGTCTTAATCTTCTCGAAAGCACTCTGCATAGTCAGTGACGGGCATCGTTCTACTCCTTGTCTTCTTCCTCTTCTGAAAATGGGCTCGCGGAGTGAGCTGTGCGATGAACCTGCTGATATACTACCCTTCAATCCTCTTCTTTCTTTCCTTTCTCGGGGAATGAGCACACCTTCAACTAGTCACCAGTGCCCAGATTTTCTGTCTCTGCCAGCTCGACTGAAAGGAGAGGAGCGATAAAAATAAGCAAAACAAAAAGAGCGAAAGACTTGGTTAGAGAGGTAAAGAGGTTGGGAGGGGAATGCAAAATCTGAAGTTCCCGTGGAGTGAGTCTAGTGCTTCCCTTTAACCTAGAGAGACTCAGTGAGCCTTAAAAAATGTCCTTCCTGGCCTCTTCTTTGAGTTGACCGAAGGCGGCGGGTGGAGGAGCTTCACTTACCGAGAGGAATGAATTCGAGTAGGGGACAGGGGGAGGAGTTATTTGAACAAGAATGAAGTAGAGCAAAAATGCGTGAGCAAGAGCTATAAAAAAGTCCTAGCCCTAGAGCTATAGCAAGAGCTCAGTCAAAATAACGCCAAGGACGGTGGGTGTAGCGGATTTTATCCTCCCCCTGCTGAAGATCAGACAATATGCTATGTCACGAAGACCATAAGAGGAGCACTTTGGTTGAGGTAGTATATCATTTATGTTGTATTCGGGATCAAATACTTTCTAAAAGAGACCTTGCCTTCGCCTGAACCAATCTTCCATGAACCGGAAGCACACGAAAGAGGGGAGGCCGGGAACGTAGCCTCTTCAGTTCCTAGGCGCATTCATTTCGGGCGGGAAGGACTCCGTCTCAAAGCCCTTTTGCCAGCTTAGCGCCTTGATGTTCTGTTCAAAATAGAAATCCATCAGTTGATTATGTCAAAACAGGGAAAAGAAGACCTGCTTTTGTTCCAGTTTCTGTGTCTGTTCCTATTGTTCTTGTCATTTCTGAACGTTTAGGTGAGCCACACCTCCAGCATTTGCAGAGTTCTCCGCATGCATTTGTCTTTGTGGATTCGCTTCTGCCAACAAAAAGAATTTGAATCATTTCATATGGACGAACAGTCTAAGTATACGACTTTTCAGATCAGAGGAATCAACTGCATCTGCTGATGTGCTTCATTTGACAAGTAACCAAGCCAGGACACTATTAAAGCATTGATTTATGGGACAGGTGTATACTTGTCGCCAATTTCATGCTTCAGCTCACACCATATCAGGCCGCACCAAGCCTTGAAAGACTTGCCTGAGGCTTCAAGAGACCGGTGCCTATAGGTTGCTCTTGCTATAATTCAAGGGCCATCTGCAGAAATGCCCCGAGGGGTAGTTCAAAGGTATGGAGGTCATAGCAGAAGACTTGTATGTGCTGCTGGACTCAACACACATGATCCTAGGGCAGTTCCCCATTCTTTGAGTCACCCAAACTATCCTTATCTGGAAAAAAAAACAGCCACCAAGTGGATGGAGCATTTAGGTAAAGAGGCTCACCGACAGCATAAAGTGGTTTAGATTCTATGTGCTGGGACATGCCCTTTCATAGTTATTTTTCTGCAGCCTCTTGCAAAAGCTTCTGGGGGTGTCTTTTTTCTTCATGATGACTTTGGAGAGGCCTTTGGTGTTAACTTGCAAAGGGCATCCAGCAGGTTCCCATGGTTTGATGGAGATACGCTGTTCTGATGATATTTTCATTACTAATTACAGTTCAAGTTGGAAGAAAGATGCTTTTTTTTCTGTTTAAATGCGACGCTTAGTGTTGAAGAAACACAGAGCTTCTCAATTTTCATTGAAACAAAAATAGACATAAAAAGCGATTATGTATTTTTCCAGTTCGTGATACAATATTCAAACGTCTACCAAGCTTCTCTTTCTATAGTGATTACGATCAGATTGCCTACTGTTTCAGCATATACATTCAAGATGAAGTTATTGCCAATATGACTCTTTTTCGAGCCAAAAACTCTTCTGATGCAATTGACATGCGAGCAACTATAGATGAAAGACATTGCTTTGAAGTTTGGTTCTCAAGTACCAAAATCTAAGCCTGATCGATTCCCCAAAGAGCTCTCAGAGCATTTATTCCATCTTAGAACGGGTCCGCTCTTGGGAAGCATTTTTTGTCATGCAGATGAGAGATCTGTGCTGCGGAACTTGTTTCTAAATGCATCATTTGATCTCTCTCTTCGCTCTTCGTATGGTGGCGCCTCGATGTCTAATGCATCGGGAAGGGGGAGGAGCTACCAGCTTATGATAGCTATGCAGTCTCATACTGCAGGTGTCCTTTACCATGGTACAGATGTGAAGATTTGGTTGATATGCTTCTCAGCTCCTTTCCTCTGGCTGTCTGTCTGAATGTGGAATTTCATGCTGCCTCATTATGCCTACAATGACGCATATTGACCTTGAACAGATGTAGGACGGGGTGACCGATCCATGACAGCCAGTAAAAGACAGAAGACAGATAGAAACCGACGCCCCGATAGAGTACCTCTTATTAGCCTCAGAAAGTTTCTCACTAAAGAATGCTATGGGATGTCTCTCCTGGCTCGAAAGCTCAAAACTGCTCCTATGCCCATACCAGAAGCATCACAAGCAACCTAAAAAACCTTATTGAAATCAGGATGCTTCAGTACAGGTGCCTCAGTCAACTTTTGCTTGATCTCAGCAAAAGCTTTAGCAGCTGCAGGGGTCCACTTAAAATCTCCTTTAATCAGAGATCGGAGCTGTGATAGCACTAAAACCCCTAAAGAAGCGCCTATAGAAAGTAGCTAACCCATGGAAACTACGAACCTCTGAACTGGTCTTAGGTTCACCTAGAATAGGTCGATAACGACGAAGAGCGAAAAGAAAATAAAAGAGCTTGGAGTGAGTCTTCCGTTCTCAAATATACGTATCTTTTCTTCTAGTCTAATGCTTGTTCACACCGGCTTCTTGCCGGTGTTTGTTCGGATATAGTTCGTTCAGTAGCGACAATCAGGAACACTACTTCTATAAATATAGAAATAAGATGATTATCGCCATTTTCCTTACAATAGGGAAGTCTCAACTATACCCAGCTCGAAAAAGCAGGATTGCTTGAATGGACGGAAAGGACAACCAAACGAAACCGAGGGCAGCAATAGTAATTACACCAGCCCTTATCGAGACAAGAGACCATACATGAACTATGGCAAGAACATTCAATGATCTGCGATCTCCCTTCCTCAAAGAAAGGAGAATAAACTATCGAAAAGTTTCTTATATAAAGACATATAAATAACATCTCCAAACAAAAGTCAATCAACGAAGCCGGTAAGGAACGGAATTTACAAAATGAACCAGTAAAAAAAGAAACATATTATTTTGCCATTGCTCAAAGCCAAAAAAATTTATTGCTTGGTAAGCTAAAAGAGATCATTCCCCACGTGAAAGAGAAGATACAATTAAAGAAGCCCATTCTGAATTCGCAGGCCCTTTAGCCCAGCTGGAATAACGAACTTATTAACGAATCCTCAACGGTTTACTACTTATTTCAAGACTACTTTAGCCCTTTCACACTTCTGCTACTCTTCCGTCTTCCCCGCCATTGCTGAGAAGAAAGAGCGCAGCGCTTGACGAATAGCATTTCACTCCCAGAAAGGTCTAGTCTTCCGTTTCTTGATGAATTTATTGAATAGCCGGAGTCGACAATTACATTGCCTCGATCTCTCTCTATCTATGATAGAGTTCGTGCAATGCGGTTGATTACGATCTCGCCCCACCGGCGACCATTCCCCTCCATTAGATTACCGAATTCTATAACGTCGGTTGTAGCGATTCCTGCTGGAAGTGGTTATGGCCGAGCTTCGTATAAGCGCTGGGGAAAAAGACAGGAGCAGAACCATTCATTGGAGAGACAGACCCTGATCAGTCAGTTGCCCGGAACCGCTTTCAGCAGCTGGTAAGCCGCTGCTGTTCTAGAACCGTGAGATTCAATTCTATATCTTGTTTGAAAAGTTTACCAAACTTCCGTTCGACCGAATTAGTCCTTTTTTCAATCATTTCTACATTACCCTTTTTTTAGGCTTATTAAGAAGCAAGGAATGGTGCTAGTCTGAAGGCTAATAGCAAAATCGTTAGCTTGATGCTACCATAGTAGGTCAAAAGAAAATGGGAATAGTTGATCGAATTTCCGTGAGTTCATCCTGCATTTCTGCACTTCACCGACCTTTGCATATATGGCTAATCGTATTATGAAATGAAAGGAAGGAAAAATGGATACGCAGTATTCTATAATGAACATTGTAAGGTTAGAGCAAGCAAGGAAAGAATGGATTATCTTACTACGCGGTCGTAGCTAGGCGAATGGGGCTTTCCCCCAAGCTAGGAGATCTAACTACTTCCCTTTATGACTCCCCATGATCTTCCTTAATGCGCTGGTAGTTGAATAATTAGTTTTTATCTTTCTCTTTCGTCGAGTGTGAAATCCTGCTCCAAGCTGAGCTTAGCTCCGAAGTTTGGCATTCGTGAGGACACGACACCGTCCCAGTTATCTGGATCGGGCATTCCTTCAACAATAGAGTTACTGGTCCCAGTTCCTCCCTCGCCTACAGGAGTTATGGAAAAATAGAGGCAGGTCGGTCTCCTCCATCAAGGATGCTTGCATGCGCGTCTGCTGTTTATGTTCGTTCTTTACCTGTTATAGGCTATGAAATCGACGTTTTTGCTGCCAATAAGGGGGGAGACCCTCTCTGCCCCCAACTCCATTTTCGCAGTATAGACGCCATTATTTACTAAGTAGGAGGCCTTACTCGTAGTCTCGGAACTGCTTGTATCTCTATCTCGCTTTTTGAGAGTGCTTTCTTATCTTGGGACTGGCTTTCCTTTCTTGAAAGAAGAGCCGGACACAGCAGAAGAAACCGTTCTAGTTCTTCATGGTTCGATATTCACTCTATCACCACGCCTTCCAGCTAAGCGCTAGTTGAACCTTGTTTTATACGAGTTGAGTGAAAGAGAGTCCTGGGAAAGCATCTATCTATATTAAACGAAATCCTACTTGGTTTCTTATTATCCGTCTTAGGCTTAGGGAACAGGGAACAAGGTGCTTGCTGCGATAAAGAGCGAGGACCGATCGGCCTATGTTAGAATTACCTCATTAGCTGCCTATGCGCCACTGCTTCACCAAACCAACAAGCTAGCCACTAGAATCGGGCCGGGCAAAGCTTTTTTTTTCAATAGTTCGAAAAGAGGGCTTAGGAGGAACTGATGGCTTATCTCAGACATTGACGGTCCGTGGGTGACCGAATGTCTTTGAAACTTGAAATGGAAAGTATATCTTTCAGTCTATCGAAAACCTTTATTGCTCTTCTCGGGACTGAAACCGATTGACAGAAGAAAGAAAAGCAGGCAGGAAAAGATCAAGAATCAATAGTCTTTGAACTCATAGAGAAATGCAGTTAACTTAGCCATCTTCCGGGTTAACTAAGATTAGCAGTTACTGGTTCTCTTAAATCTTTGTATTACTTTTATTCTTTGTCTTACTAAGCTTTCATTAAAGTTACGGACTATTCTAAATTGAAATCGGAAATTATTTATTAAATGAGCACCTTACCCTCGAAAGGAAAGACTTATTCACAGAAAGAGAGAGAGATTCCATCACCGGAAATGTCCTCATTGAGGGAGTAAGTTGTGACAATAAGGTCTCAGTCAATCAATTCAAACTTCAGTGAACATAGAAACAAATAGCCTGGGTTTCAGATAATACATGAGGTGCTAATCTCCGTTCTTTCTTCATTATATGAAATTTGGTGCGATGTCTTACCTATAACAGACCGAACACTGCCTTTCACCTCTTGCTTGGGCACCCCTCTTTCTTTTCCTTCCTGACCTGTGAACGGCCTTAGAAAAAAAGGAATTTTGCACTTGCCGATATAAGGACGAGCATTCTTGTGATAAATGGGCCTGTGACCTTCTTATACGAGACCAAAGCGGACCTACTTTCAGATCGAAAGAAAGGCTATGAAAGAGTTTTGGCCAGAATAAGGCATATGTAAGACTTTCTAAGCGGCGAGGGTTTGGGGTCTTTTTATCTTGGCTGCCCTCACGACGCCCGCCACCGCCACAACTTGGTTCCACGCCAGAATAGGAAGATTTTACCCGAAGCCTGGGAATGGAGTAGAAGCTTTACTCTGGCTTGGAAAAAACTACCCACGGCCTGATCCGCCCAAACACTTCTATTTAAGAAGAAGATATGGAAAAGGCTGACGAGCTCCTATTCTTAGTCCTGAGTGAGAGCTTTACTATTCGATTATGCCTTCAATGGCTTATTCCTAATATTCCTGGGCACTTGACTATTCATGGTTCGACGGTTCATGTTCTTTGAAGAAATAGCTTTCTGACTCGGTGGACACCATTATAGGCTCTTATTAAAGAGTTCTTGCTCGTCTTGTATAGCGGCAAAGTAATTCAAATGCTTTTTTACGGTTGCATGATGAATGTGCTATTCCTTAGTGGCTATTTCCTTTTCAGCTCCAGCGCCTATGATAGTTTCCGGTCCCGCCTCCTCGGAGGGTCGGGCGGTTGCAACTCCTGGGCTTCCGGGGCTAGGACTACGATGTCCACCCAAAAGCTATAATTAAAGGCCAAGTCCGAAAGCAATAAAAGAAAAGATTAGCAAGGCTAAGGAAAACAAGTACAAGCATATGTATGCCTTGTTTATAGAATGCCTTTCCGTCTAAAAGCTGCTGTGTAAAATCACGAGTTCGGACTCGGACTTTCCTTTCTATCTGCAGACTGCCGTCAGACCTCATTGAATAATCGAAAAGCAAGCAGCACTTTATGCCTATGCCACAGCAGGATCTCATATAGTGGATTAAACACTAATATGAAGAAGTGAAGAAGAGAGTGCTATAGAAAGTGACTGCCACGACTAGATAGCTTCGCAGTTGAAATAGAGTGAGTTACTCGGTAGCACAAGACCTGAGTTCAAGGAAGCTCACGGGAAGTGAAGCTATTGACTTGAAAAAAAAAGGCAAAGGGGTGACAGCAACGCTTAGCACGCAAGCCTCGCCTCATTAACACTCCCCCTTGCGGGATTGGCTTGGCCTATCGGTTCCTATAGACAATTCCTAATGCCCTTCTTACTAAGAAACTGTTACTACTCCCACTACTACAGTTACCTCCTATAACAAATCTCAATCGGCTAATCTACGACGCTTGAATACGAACTCGAACAGGGAGACGAGACCTCATGGCGTGAGAAGAAGTTTTTGTCGGAAGAACCGCTAGGAGTACCTCCGCTCCCGAATCAATCCATTCCGCAGCTCTTCCAAATCTCGATCTGAACATTTGCGTAGATGAGGTCTGAGTCTACTTCCTTTTCGATTAAAAGAGAGGTTCTTAGCCGCATTGATTCTTTATCCCCGGATGGATATTGATAGGTTCCTAGTACCGACCTTACTTCAGGGTCGGGGTCAGGAAGAGAAAACATTCGACCTGGTTCAGGTTCACCTATATACCATAAAGCAAAAACGAAAGCAAGTTTAGGTTTAACCTTTAGCTATTTCCCGATCTGTCTTTTGAAAGGAACCCAATTCGAAACATTTGATATCCCAACCCCGGTGGAAGCCTATTAGTCAGTCGGTCTTCAACTCCCGGTAATATTATACCTAGTGAGAAATGCCAATTGCGAGCTCTAGCAGATGTTCCCGATCTTGAATTTCATTTCATTTAACTCCCTTCTTTTCTGGTAAGGAAAGACCTAAAACCGTGCCGTCTCAGCTTACTATTTACTTTAGGTTGAATGTTTGCAAATCGCCTGAACTTTTCTAGTTTCAAGCAGGAACTTTCCGAAAGGAATCTTGGAAAATCGGCCTAAGAAAAGAAGACGAGGTGAAGGAAAGCAGAATGATTTGAGTGTTCCGGGGAGATCGAATATTAACTAGCTAACTCGATGGAACGTCGAAGCTAGCCAGCTTTGAAGTAATAGGAATTAGGTAAGAAGCAAGTACCGATTGGACAGCGAAAGCTAAGCGACAAAGAGCAGGAAGAGGTTTAGGAATAAGTAAGAAAGCAGCAAATCCTTACTCGAAGAGAGGGAGTTTATGATCGAAGACCACGAACTGACGGAATGGGGTCAGTGCAAAGCAGAAGATGAATTCATTGGTGGAATGTCAAGGTCAAATCGTGAAAGCAAAGTGGGTCTTAAGTCTACGCAACTTGTTGACCAATGGTAGCTCCACCATTTCATGCACTTCTCTTCGGCTCATTAAGAGCGGGATCCGGGGTAAGAAAGTAAGATTGAACTACTGAATAAGAGAAGCATTGTGATTTCAAAGATTTAAGGACTTTAGCGTCTCATTGCGGAAGCAGAAGTTCAATCATTCCTCATTCACTTCTAGGGCTTGGGTTAGAGAGGGGGGAATATATAAAAAAGAAAAAGTCGAAGTGCAGTTCCTATTTATCAGCTCAGATTAGAGCACCAGCCAAAGGAGTAGGAGCAGCAGCTGGGGAACCATCCATGGGAGTAAGAATAGCTGCAGAAGTATACGTAGGAGCGGGGGCAATGAAATGAATCCAGCTCTGGTAACAAAGCAGTAGGCAAGCATGGCATGGGGACCAAAAATCCCTCTATCCTTGATACAAAAACACACAGAAAAGTCCCGGAGGGGGGAAACTAACAATTTCTCGTTCTATTGGATCGTTGACTGAGATTGGTTCACTCCGTCCTGCCTTGAACACTGACTCCTATTCATTCTATCAACACAGGCTCGTGAGCAACTTACTAGAATAAGTTCGATTTTCTTCCTTAGCTTCGCCCTGCTGCTTCTTTGGCTTCAACCAGTCGGTCTGCTCACAAAATCCTGCAATGACGAGGAGAGATCTGGAGACTGAATAGAAGTAGTTATGCCAGAACTCAGCCCTAAGCATTGAGCTTACGCGAACCAAGAGGCTTTGACTATGAGCCCGAATAGCAAACGGGGTGAGTATTAGCTCCTCTTTCATAACTTCGGTTGTCCGTCTCGTCGAATGGGATGCAGGAGAGTCTAAAACATGTCATAACCCTTTCTTTCCTCTGACGCTTCTTCCAATTTCTCTTGCGGGCCGTATACAAAGAAAACCTCGGGCGCCAAAAGACGTATTGATATTCCTCTGTCTTACCATCCCGTGCTTTGACAGATATGGTAGGCAACTAAGCCCTAATACCTCTTAATCAAATCCCTATACGAGATTGGAGTAGACTTAGCGCTGTCTCCCGTCCAGCGACAGATCTTCTAGGCAACAGGAAGTCTAAACCCCAGGATTATCATCCAACACGCCATTCCTACCTGATACAGAGAAGGCGTAAGTCTGACTGATGAAATGCCATATTCCTGTTAATCTCTTCTAACACCTGTCAAAACCCAAAGCGTTGGCTTCTCCTACTTCTATAGAAAGATTAGTTACCCTTCTAGTCCGTAAAGAGTTCCATTTCAATAGGATTGTTCCCGCGCTTAATATTTTTGATCTAATTGAACAACATTAATCTCTTCCCCACTGCTGAACTACTCGAACTGGAAGAGGGCAGAGTTTGAGATGACTGTTAGTGGTGTAACCCCGGCTAGCCCTTTGAGGGCTGGGAAATATCTTATATCAGGTATAGTTGTTGCCGTATGGCTTATTGGGCATGTCAGTAGGTCTTATAGGGCTTTGAAGTGGGCTGGGCTTGACGTGTTTATGAGTGAATGGGCTTATCATCTTTCTTAGGCGCCTACAAGAACAAGAGGTGAGGAAAGAGGACGAGACTGAAAATCAGCTAAATCAATTCTTTAGAGCTTCCCTGTAACTGCTAAGTCTACTTAACTACACTAAACTTTCAAGCTAAACTAAGGACTTTCCCACCGCCCCCAGTAATTTCAAAGAAGAAAGACAGAGTTAGACTTGCTTTTCCGGCTTATCTCTCGTCAGAGTTCTCAAAGTTTCTTCTGATGGGACGCAATAGAAAGCTCCGGCTCTCCCCCTGTAAGACAGACTTTACTTCTTAAGCGGACCTAGTTGCTAGCATTGATTTTCGGGAATTGGCATTGAATCCCGGGCTTGTACCAAGCAAAGAGGTAATAGGCACGATCGGGCAAGCAGTTAAGAGACTTCTGTCTTCTGTCTATGCCTTCTCTCTTTTTAATACAGGTGAGTAAGGAAGTGAAGAACAACCAACATGCGAATGCGATAAAGAAGGTTTCTTTTGCTTGCGATCAATCTAGTGAGCTCTTTCAAGCCGGCTTTCTATTCCGACTGAACTAGTCGAAGTCCCTTATTCTTACTCTTACCATGCTGGGACTGGGATCACTTCACTACCTTACTCTATTCACCCGAGGATCAATTCACTGGCTTGCTTACTTGTCTGACTACTGGCGAAGATGGAGTCAATTTACTTAACCAAAGCCATACCGCTCCGTGGGTGACTTAGGAAGCGGCTTTGTCTTAGCCTTTCCACCTTCTGCCCGAGCCAACAGCCCGATCCTTTCATGGAGTATATACTGAAGCTGCTTTTCGTTGTCAGTAAAGTCTTTCTTTGTTTAAGACAATGCAGGGAGGTTAAACGCTTGTTTGATAGAACTCATGAAATGTCGGATTATGCAGTCAAACAACAAGCCAGTCAGCCGCAGCCCGCACAGTCCAATGCAGCACACAACCACAGGAAAGAGACAGCAGACAAGAACTTGCCTTGCCATTGACCTGATCAAGCGCTTTAGGGTTCACCCATGTTCCGAGAATCAAAAAGAGCTTGGCTGACTCGCTAGCCCTTATGGGAATAAGCCGCTGACGTACACATGCGTCTACACCGAAGCACCGACTTTGTCATCGAGAGATTGGACATCCCAGCCACAGAGAGCCCTTCCGTCGAACGGGACTCATTCATCTTTAAGGATGAATACTATCGAGAGTTGGAACATGATGAACTATCACCAGTCTGAACGAGGAAGATTACGAGGACGATGGGAACCATGGTATTATGATTTCAACAATTTCCTCCTTGACGGGTTCATATCAGAGTACGCCACTCGTGGTCTGAGGAGAGCCTGGAGGAGCCCGACGGTGATCTTGGGAGATGTCCTTGACTTTACAAAAGGTCCTTCAAGGGGTACTCGCCCTTCCTTACTTAATAGGAAGAAGGAGCGCACATTGTTGAACAAGCTCATTCTTTTGGGTGCGGAGGACACGTCAACAGCCAAATGCTTGCCAACAAAATAAAGAAAATCATGGAAACCCTATTACAAGCAGGGTGTAAAGAGATGTAATAAATTGAAACAACTTTTTTTGATGGTTTAAAACTGCTGCATCATGTAGAATGGCGGGTCCATCGTTTATCTGAAGGTCTTTGCCGAATGAAAAAAGCGCACCTTCGGCATGATTCCTGCGATCAGGAGCTGCTTAACAGCATTGAGAACAGTAGATCATAATATTTTTTTGAGGATAAAAAAAGTGAACCAACACTGGGATCTGATCATAGCCGCAGTGAAGTGTTGGGATGCAAAGACGAAGGTTTTTAGATTCGGCAAAGATGAGATGTGTCCCACACTTGAAGAAGTACATCGAATTTAGGAGATACCCCGCTTCTTCTCTTTCTAACGGAGAAAACAAGGTTCGACTTGCATGTGTCAAGCATATTTCTAATGTAGCATGATTGGAGCTTCGACGCGCTTGGATAACTACCGATACGCTTAAACCTTCTCTTACTTTTCTTCTATGATAGAGGAGCAAGCGGAGGCTCGAAAGCCGGAGCGCGCTAGCGCGCTTTCCGTTTTCTCGCTTGGATAGCTCCAATAGTAAGCGAGATCGTAGCGTAGACTTTCTATCTTTGTTTATGATATTAATAGTTTGTGAGATTGATCACTCCGTCAAGCAGCCTTTTACATGTGAGACACTATTTGTCGTTCTTTCAGGAGTTGTAGAAGGTATCAAAAAGTTATGCCAAAGGAGCTAGCCACTTTCATCGTATATATTTTAGGTTCTCTTCGCTATCCGAAAAACTTGACGCCACCCTAAGCTCTCACCTTCCTTCCAAGCAACCAGAGCAACCTTCCAGAGTCAGGCCCCCGCCGAAGCGATTTCTTTCGAAAGAGCCAAGCCAGTAAGTAGAAGGGCAAGGACAAGAGCAAGGGAGAGGGAAAGAGAGGCATTACCAGAAGGAAAGTAGTCCAACTCAATGTTGGCGGCATCAGTGGCATTTGAATGAAAGCAGTAAGTCAGTGGCCAAGAATTATAGATTTTGGAGTTACCTGCTCATGGGAATTTATTGAAGTAAGAACGATCCATTGATTTTTGGGTCATCCTATTCGTCTTCTCGAAAGGAAGCGAGTACGAGTTCGTGACCTAATAGAATAGTGTTTTGTGATCCCGGGGTCATACGTGATTCCACGTCAAAGGAAAGCAAATGAAACAAACCTAACGGAAAGGGAAGGCGGCTAGCTGGTACTTAGTGCCTATCAATGAGAGCTAACAGTAGTAAGCCTAACTCATGGATAGCGGTGTCGACTGCGGATAACAGGCATCAAACTAATACCGTGCCTAACTTCACTACCAATCCTCCATCCATAGAGGGATGCACTACTATAATCTGCTATCTTCCCCTATGGACCCTATAGAATATGCTTTATCTCCGGGGAAGCAAGCATTCAAGAGCAATCCATCAGATCAGGAAAGGAAGAAGGAGTCTTTCCCCCCGAAAACAGGAGAATAAGAGATAGATTTCTTCGCCCTTAGGGCTAACGATAAGATTCCACGAGAAAGCTAATTCCTTATCTGGGAGGGCTAAATAAGTCAGAGAAGAGGGATAAGAGTGCTAACGTGGCTAAGAGTGATACCGTAGATAATCTTTATAGTCTCCCAGTGCCCAATCCAGCAGTCCCTGCCCCAGAACGGAATCTTATCTTAGGGAAGCCATAAAGGAAGCCAGTGCAGGCCAAAGCTGAATATTTACGTAGGAGATACTTTTTTCTTTTAAAGTCAGAATTCTCCTCAAAAGAAAAAGTAGTACGCAAGGAAGCCTTTTTTGAGGGAATGAATAGAGTCTTGGCAGGGGTGCCATGGGACTGCCTTTAGCCATCTATTGAGTAAACTACCTTTACATGTGTGCCTCTTGCTTCGCTTATCTTCCCCGTATAACCTTGTCTGTCAGGAAAGGCTGTGGACATAAGGTAAACCCCGGTTGGAAGAACTACGTCAATATGCTTGATACTATGCTTATGGGGGACTCTTAGAATATGCTTTCTTTACGGGCAAGTGAAGGCGGGAGTCTTTCTCTTTCTAAAAAGATCCAATTTCATGTCCATCTGCAATCAGTGACATAGCATATCATGGTTCATCTGTAGCCTATATATTAGTAGCACATTCTTCCTTTAATATCGAGCTACCAGGGGGCCCATCAGTTCTACAGAGGAATAGCGGGGTAAAGGGCAAGAGTTTCACCAATCCTATAAGCAGTGAGAAATCCCTTCCTTCTTTCCTCTCTTCCCTTCTCTTACGGGTTCAGGGAGTGAAGTGACTTCCGGGGGAAGGCACGAATGGTAGAAAAAGAAGTCAGTAGGTCTTTATAGTGACTAAGACACCTTTTTCTTCGCCGATCGTAGAATAGAAAAGGTCTTCTCTTAGGTGAAGTATAGGGACTGACTTTCTTTCCAGCAGAAGCAAGAGGAGAAATTGCTCACCTATCATGAGTTGGATTTGCGCTCTAAATCTGTCTTTTTCCTGAAGACCGGAGAGAACCTTTATGACATTCTTGTAGAGAAAGCAGTCGGTTAAGCTTTTGTTTGATAATTTTTTTATGTAAGGTTCAGTTCATCCCGCCTCATGGCATAAAGAGAGATGAAAGCGCTACTAATAGTTATATCTATCTGGAACTGGTCCTTGAGTAAAGCCACTAATGGAATTGATCATCAGTTCTCCATACCTACCTCACAGCAAAATGGGGTCGCAGAAAGGAAGCATAGACACATATCAGAGAAAGGGCTCTTGCTCTGATGTTCGTACAGCAGTATCCACAACTCCGAAGCGGGCTCCGTAACAAGATATGATATATTCTGTTAAAGACAATCCTTCGCGTAATTTGCTTTGAATGGGTCAATCAATCATTTGGCCTTGAGGATCCGACATGAATCCTCTCATACCTACAAATTGGTGTACTTGATATACATTTCCTATAGCTCCCGAAAAAGACATTATATGGACTGGATTCAAAGGGGAAGTCATCCGGATCGACAGACACGCCCCCCGCAAGTCCCACCAGTCAGTGGAGTCTTCTATAATCCTTCCGTCCCGTGCCCGCAGTAGGCTTGAGTTATATAACCATCCCTCCGTTCGGTCTGGCTAGTATCCTTCGCCGAACTCGCCTTAAACCTTAAAGTAGGCTAGGCTACAGTCTAAAAGACTTCCTTTCCTTCCCTCCGTAAGCTAGGCGTAGTGCAGTAGCTCTTGGGGATAACAACAGCGATAGAAATCCTGATGAACGAATTTGTTCTCTTATGTTCCTGAAGGAGTGAGTGAACGTAGTGAACGGTGCAAGCAGCAAGGGGGGCAACATCAAGTGTTGCGGTTTAATGAATCGGAGGAAATGTTGCCTGCTCTTTCGTCACAGCCATCAAGCTAGCAACAAGACGACTCAGCCTATTCGCCCAGGCCGCCTTCGGGACTGCTTAACAGAAGCAAGAAGAGCAACAACAACTCGAACAAAACAACTAGACGTAGCAACCCGAAGGAACAAGACGACTTCCCGCCTTACCGCTTGACTGCATTCATCTTCTCTTTTTCCTTTAACCTCTTTCAAGTGAGGTCCCCATTACTTATGGAAGTCAGACCACTCTCCTTGAACTTGCCGAAGGAGAACACACCACCCCTACCCAGCGTAGAAAACTCCAGTGCGCTAGCGCGCTTTCCGTTTTCTCGCTTCCCCCTTTCCTTATTGAAGGTTTGATTGATGTTGCTGGTTCAATCCGGAGAAGGAAAGGCTTACTTTACTTTCTTGTCGGCGCTATTGGAAACACTTGGGTGGCTGGGGTAACTTGGTTTGGTTGACCTTGCTATTGGGACTTAGCCCAGACAGGCTAAACTTATTACCTTATTAATAGGCATAGAAGATGAGCGGGGGGACTGATGACTTTCCTGCTTGACTTTTCTTTTTGACTTTCAACCATTTTCCATTTCATTTCACTCCTACTTTGATTTGAGTTAAGGGGCGGTCATATCCGTGTTAAGGAGTAATTGGACCATTCGTCCCTGCATCTAAGGCAGTTTCCATGATACTTTTGTCATGTCTTAGTCAAGAAAGTAATGCATTCGTTTTAGTCGGAGTAATACATCTCCTCCATAGAAGAAGGAATCCAAGTCCAAGTCCAAGTCGGAACTAAGATAAGATTCGCCATTTAATGACGAAGATATGATGTGGAAGCGGTTGATGGATAGGTTTCCCCATCCGGGTCTTCTGATATGATCTTAATAACGCGAAAGAATGATAAGAACGTTTCAGAGTTTCGGAACTAAGTTTCGCCTTTTAGAGTACAAGTCGGAAGTGATAAGAAAGTTTCCTCATCCGACCTATTAAGTAAGAAGATAAGAAGCCTTCGTAGCAAGGCCCCGTAGCGGCGATAAGGCTGGTAAAGAAAAGGCCGATGTAGAGCTATTGACGATGTTGCGTCAGCAGTTTTCAGTTCGCCCGGAATAGAAGTTAGGGCAAAAGTCCCTATTTCAACTTCCCTTTCTAAGTCAACCTTTTATTGGAAACGAAACGACTTCTCTAAAGCATCTCCCTTCTTACTTAATAGGTCTTTCAGAGAGCAAGAACGCCTTCAAAATTGTTAGAGTGAGAAAGCCAGCATCCGATGCTTAGGAGTTTCATGTGGTATAACCAAAAAGACCCTTCTCTTTGAATAGCAAGCGATGCCTTAACTATGATATTTGTTGGAGGAAGCAGGGCCATCGAATCCCCCTGTTATTCCATTTCCGTACCCCACACATGAAGTCCAGACACAGACCCGGTGCTAATGCTTTTCAGAAAGAACCCGCTCCTTTTCTCGTGGAAAGAAGTAGGGGCGAAGCGAGTTCCTCAATAACTCTTCCAACCGAGGTTTGGTGTGCATTAGCCCCTCCGGTAGGCTTACTTACGACTTAAAGAAGAATTTGATTTCCCGAAATAAGAGAGTGACGCTATCTTGTGTTAAGCATTTGATTTATAATACCAAAGGCCAAACCAACCATAAAAGAGACGCAGCGCTCCAACAAGACCAACAACGCGTTGGCTCGATCAACTCGGACTAAAGAAAGCGATCCGCTAGTCTAATCTATTCTCTGCTTTCGAGAAGTGAATTCCGACCAGTAAACTGAGATGTCACGGAACAGTTCAAAACCAACTAGAAAAACCCAAAAAATAGGCCCAAAATAAGGTAAAACAGCCATTTTTTACGCTGTTTTAGGCTTTTTATACCCCTTTTTTATATATAAGCCTGCAATGTCTCTTGGTCTTTCGCTACTTAATTGGATTGGATTCTCCTGTTAGTGAGAGCCTGTGACCATCGCAGTGACCTTATTATATTAAGTAAGTATGCTTAATCTACTATCTCACTACCTTATTAATAGGAGAACAAAACGTCGTGCTTTGGAAACAAACATTGATTCTCTTATGATATTTCTAATGACTTGAAAACGACTAAGCTTTTGCCTTTCCAACTCAGAACAAATCCAACTCATAGAAAGGAGGGAAGTATCAGTCACAAGTAACATCATTGCTGTGTTGCTTGCAGTTAGCAGTTCTTCTTAATAAATAGAACTGTAGCGTCACGAGGCCTAGCCCAAAGGTTCACTCTTTTCCCTGAGGTCACTTCCATTGTGAAAGGTTCAAAGGTACAAAGAGCTAGGCGAGAAAGGAGTTCAATTTATTAAGAACAAATTCTTGTAACACGCATCATGAAGGGATTTCTACTAGGTGGTTAGTGTTATAGAACACTCCAAAACAGGGAATGTATTAATTTACATTTAATAGTAGCATTGTATATATACAGTGCTTAGTTCAAACAACCTGTGTTCGAATAGCACTAAGACTTACTTAGTCAGTTGAAGGCCTACTGAACGATTGTGATCGCAGAGTTGGTTTCACCCCCATCTTTGCAGTCTACCTGAAAAAGGATAGGCGACCAGCGGCCATCTAATGAAGTTCTCGTAGAGTTTGATCCTTATGAATTCAATCTTGTTTAGGGCAAAGGGGTCTGTATATCAGTTTCGTCCCGTTATGTTACCTGTATTTCTCAAGCTTACCAATAATATGCCTATAGCGCGTCCTATTCATGATCGTTCCAGTTCTGCTTTAGATGGTAGAAGGATTCCGCCATTATGGGTTCGGTATGAGACTCCTATGAATCATAATCGTCCCCATGATCGTGCAGATAGTCTTGCGACCCTTTACCATTTAGGAGAACACGGAGTCCGTCATGTTCGCCATAGATCTGGTGCTATCTATACATTTTGGCCATGGATTCCCACTAGGAGTCTTCCTCAGATTCAAGGTGAACGGACTCCCTGGCTTCGATCGCAGGGTCTATCTGATATATTAAAAGATACATAACGAATCAATGCGGCGTTAGGGAAGCATTACGACATGCGTACAGGAAAGACAAAAGCTTCGTAGTTGTTACCTGTCTTTTACTCGGTTTGGGTCTTTGGTGTAAGGTTGCCCCTATGCATTTGGCCTGAAAACCTGCTGCCATATCATCTGTTGATTTAGGATTCCTTTTCAAGGTTGCTAAGGAGACCTTTATTGAGGGGGTCTGTAGCACACATCCTCATGCCAAAAGTCCATGTAATTGTGGTGAACCACTGAATAGTGAGTTACAAGTGCTCTTAAAAAAGGATGAACTTGTTTTTGGATCCACTTAAAAAAAATTCTCCACAAAGACATGTTGTCAAAGCTTTTGCAGTTTACATGGCTGCTATCATCGACAGTATTGCCCTTTGCGAATCCGTATCGCAGGATGGTGTATATATCAATATATGATATTGTGCTGTCTTTGTCTGATCTTTCATATGAGGAAAAGCAAATTGAATTACCTTATGCCGCTTGTTTTCATGAGGGCTTCGCTCCTTCTTGGCACTCTCATACAGATTCAATCTTTTTTCGATATGATCTTCGTCCATGGCTTATACGTCATCCCTGGAAAAGAAATTCTTTCAAAGTTCTCTATCGTCCTGATAGCTGACTAATTCGTATTTCTGTGCACTGTGAAGGTTTTTTCTGGGAGGCTCTACAGCAAATGGTTGCATGAAAGTATCAGCATAAGAAGGGCTTTTCTCACCACGATTACGCATTGACTCTTTACTCTCCTGCATGAGTCTCTGACTCGCACTCGCATTCACATGGTAAGAGGGGAACATGAGCTCTTTAATTTAAAAGGTCTCTCATCTTTAACTTGAATCAGAACACCTGTTCTGAGCCTTTCTTTTCCAAGATCCCAAAGCTCCGCCCTTCTGTTACCATAGCGAACACTGTCATCAGCTTTACCCTGACCAATTACTTCATGTATTCGGTAACCATCATTCCTCAGTTCATCGAAAACAGGCCCGCCAACCCCACTACCGTCAATAACAACCGCAGATGGGTCATAACAAAGAAAGTATTTATGCAGCAATTTTTCTTCAGAGGCATATAAGAATTCTTACCCCAGCTTTTTATCTCAAAGCTTCTCGCATTCCTGCCTTTTCGGAAGAAAACAACACATTCATCACCACCCATACGTGCACAGCCCATGATAAGCGGTGCGTATTCGTCAGAGACCTCTTCCCTTCTTTCCTACTCCTATGCTACTGAACTAGAGGATCCAAGGGGGATATTTCCATAATGAAGAGCGGTACTTTTGTGACATTTATTTCAAGGGGTGTTTTAGCCTTGTTTATCGGGCTTTCGCGTTATTAAGATCATACGAGGAAACTGACTTATGCTTTATGGCTTAGAAGAGGGCATTGGCTCTTTGCTTTAGTTCCACGTTAGGAGAAGAGAAGACTAAAAACAAGAAGTATTCCTGTTGAAGAAATTGACTATAAATACCCTAACTGCAGGGGTTAGGGAGTTTCTTCTAATCAGCTGTCGAAGGTCCAAAAGCGGGAGTTGATTCTTTGTTTGGTTGCTTTAGCTACGCGGTTGTGTTCGCTAGCGCGGGATTCTCCACAAACGGGTATTGAACTGTACTGTACCTGTACTGATTCAGCCAGTCGGAGCCTCCCCCCCCCCTTACTTGGCTACGAAAAGGAGAGGTACGAAAGGAAGCGAAATCGTGGGCTTCTCTGATCCAACAAGTCCAAGTCCAAGTCCAAGTCTGAGTCTGAGTCTGAGGAAGAGAAGAAGGTTTCCCCGTCATCAACGGAAGTGGATCCTATCCGCGTCCTTTGCTCCCGCAAGGGGGCTTGGGATTAAGAGAAAGATCCTGGCGTGATGCTTTCAAAGGCATTACTGGGTTAAGGGGGCTCCTTAGCCTCCGCTGTACTTCCTGCTGGTGTGTCCGTCAGTCCTCCGCTGCTAGGTTTGACCATATCCTAGCTCCCCTTTGGGCGAGAGGTTGTCATTCAGAGTGTTAAGTCTGGTGTGACGTCCCCAGGCTTGTTTGTGATGGTGATCTTTCACACAATTGGGGGTGAAAGGAATCATCCCGTTCACTCATGCTTCAGCATGGGGTCACCTCCGTTGTAAACCCGAAAGGGGAAAGAAGACGGGTGTTCCTATGTTGGAATATGGTTGAATAGGATGGTTTTGGACATGGCCTCCTTCTCTTTCAATAAGGATGTGATACCCTTTTCAAGGCGGTGGCCCCACTTACTACCTGATCAAGTTCAGGTTGGGGGTGGCGGTGTGGCTCAGGCATCTATGAAGAGGCTAGTGGTTGAATATTTCCCACTATGCCCAATCAAACATACACTTTACATATCTTCCGGTGTTCTGAGCGGAAATCCAGTGGTAAGGGATCGGTAATGATCCTGAAGGGTGATTCACCTTTTCGTTGTTATTCTGGGTCGTACCCTTGTAAAAGAGGGGGGCTTAGGATGATCGTCAATGCTTTGTCACTCCCACTGCGCTTGTCTTGGAAAGGAGCCGTTACTGGACTCTGTCACTCCGGGACTGTCTTCACCTACAAGGAAGGAGTGAGAAGAAAGTAAAGTAGCGATAAGTCTTCGTTCCGTTGTGTCAGTCCATCCACTCGAGAATCTAACACGTTTCCAAGGTATTTCTCTCTGCTCTTTTTCAGTAGGGGAGGACGTAGGAGTGTAACGTAGTGGAACGAACGCGTTAAAGGACTCAATCTCCAAATAACAATACCCCTTTAGTTTAGTAGTAACCCAAAACTATAATTTCTGTATTTCTTTTTAACTCCCGCTAAATGGCTCGTCATCCCTCTTTACCTTTCTGTCGGTTTCCCCCTTCTATTTGCTAATTCTAATTCATTTTATGGAACTGCTGAGTATTGGAATAAACTCTTGATAACGCGACCCTTAACATCTGTCAAATCTCTGATAAATGGCTCGCGCGGTTTAACATCAGTAAAGTCCCTTCTCCAGAGCTGATAACATTGATAAGACTGAGGAAAGACAAAGGATAAGACATTCGATCCGGAAAGGGATAAGACATCGGAATAGTAGTGCCCTTATGGAGACATTTGCTCCCCTTGCTTTCTCATGGTATCAGAGCCCAGAGCCGCAGCTCAATCCAATTCTTTTCACTAAGTAGTTTGGCATTTAGTTCGTGGAATTTCTCTTTAGAAAGGACTCCTTACCATTAGCTTAGGGAAAAAGTACTCCTAACTTTAGTAGTTCGTACCAACCGAAGACTCATAATTCAATGTCAACTCTTCTTTCGCGTTATTCTTAGAGATCTTACCTTGGAATTTCGCTTCCATCATATCACCGTAAGAGGCTTCAGAACAAAAGAAAGAAAGACCAGGATTTCGCTCCTCTCCTTATCAGTCGAGCTGCTACGCTCCTTATCCCTGGGATTCTATTACAAAGCTATTACAAAGAATCGATTTCAACACCCTTTGAATCACTTCAAAAGCCCCAAATCGGCCAACTCCCTTATCCGGGAGTTACGTAGGAAAGATAAGGCCTGAAAAAGGCCGCTAGCGACCAACAGAACGAAATCTCGCTATTTCGCTATTCCCTGATCTCCACGGGGAAGTCTGACGACGGGAGGTAGTTCTCAGAGAAGCCTGAGATTCGACGTTCTATTTGTGTAAAACACTTCAAAACGGCCGCCTAACAGCAAGTTCAAAGCAAGGGCAGAAAGGCAAAAAAAAGTCAAGCTACAAGTCTGAGTTCCCGGGCACATCAGTTGCCCTCTTCCTAAAAGAGGACGGCAGAGTTAGAGCTTTCGGTAACAGAGAAATCCGAACAACCGTAACTAATAACAACCAAAACAATTGGGCACTTCACTAGCCCGTAAGGACTGAGAAGACTTACTGCTTTAGGAATGAAGCGATAGGTTAGAATCTTTTTACTTTAGTGTTGACCTGCAAGCATCCTCTATATCTCTCTTTTTCATACCCTCTATGAGAACAGAAGCCGGAGCCGGAGAGAACTAACACGATTTAGTTACCGAAAGCAGGAGATTCCGTTTTAATATTGTGAGCCATACTCAAGTCTTTATATTCCTTAGATTTAGGGAAAAGGGAACAAAGGACAACTGTAACGAAAAAGATTTGGTACCAAAAGAAAGGACCAACTCCAAAATCCAATAACCATGGAAAAACATATCTCCGTTTCAACTTTAACATCGAACAAGCGTAACTACTAACCTTAACGCTTCTTCGATCTATTGAGTTAGGAAAGCACTGTGAAGTCAGAAGGCGAACTTCAGTCATTCTCTTTCGTCTACCAGCCCGTAAAGAGATTTCATTAGTCTTTATCCTCCTACTCGATTGTGAGATTAATTGGTGGAGTTGCTTTAGGTGACTGTTAGTAGTTTAGTGTTCTCAGACAATCAGTCTTTATCTGTGGCTTCTCTGTCTCAGGTTGTGCCTCAGAAGGATAAGATTCCATGGGACTAAGAACTGAATCAAAGGCATTAGTCAGACTTCTTGGGTATGAGAAGCCAGCGGGGATAGTCCCAGAGGTGAAGACTGGAAGACTAACAGACAGTTTCCTTGACTACTGGTTTTTCTGCCCAGGCATTCGTATTCATATATGGCTTACTGGGACCTTGAAATAGAAATAGTCAGTGAGAACGGGGACATTGAAAAGACTGATAAGTCCCTTACTTCATTTCAATTCAAGATTGACGGGTCTACTAAAGCAAGCAAGACTAATCCCATCGGGAATGTACCAAAAGAGAATGACTGAAGTCCGGTCAATGCTCCTGCCTTTTCACTTTTCCCGCTAACTGCTAAATGAAGTCATTAGGAGAAAGCCTGCTAACTAATAACTAAATAAGGCTACTATTCTCATCTATAGCTGGAAGCTAGCTAACCGACTACTGGCTAGCATTTCATCGCGGGATTGAAACTTCCTTGTCTACAAGATCAGATTCAGCAGTGGATTTTGAATATGATCTTTCGGCTGCCTTGCCCACTAGATCTGTTGAAGCTGGGGCTTTTCTAACTACCTGCCTTCCATGAGAAGAGCGTCAGGCGGTAATAGGATGATCCGAGGCTTTAAGATCCATACTTTCTTACTTCCTTTCTTTCCTCACTAAGTTCTTCAAAGAGGGCTATTCACCATCAGGAAAGAGAGTCAGCCCTGCAAGGTAAGGGATTCTCTTCTTCGGCTGCAACTTACTCATTAGGATAAGTTTTCACGTAGCTATAGAGGGGAGTTGGCGGGAAAGACTAGCTCCTAAGCTTAAAGTCTCCTCATCATATATTCTTTCCGCAGAGGTATCTTCCTCTATGGCTGCTTTTCTTAGAACTCTTTCCCGTATAATAACTAAATCGAATGACTTCAGTCTTGCAGCCTTTCCTCCCGCATTAAGGTCGTCTAACACAATAGAAAGATCTCTTCCTGACTGCTTTACGGATCTAACTTCTGGGAATGAAACAGCTAAAGAAATTCCTAAGAGAAAGCCTGTAATTCTTAACTCTCCTCAGTATGTTCCCACTGAGCGTCATAGGGGCATTGGCAGAGCAGAGCCGGGATCTGAAATAGAAGATAAGGACGTGTAACACTGAATCTCAGCCTTCTCATTCACAGGACGGGACGGGATTGTATTACAAATAGAACATCAAAGTCTTCTCTCTCCGATAGCGTAGTTAAGTGACTTCCGGGTCAAGACTGAAACGAAGTCAAGGATGCTTGCTGGTCACTCAGTCATCCTTCCTCTTGTAGACGAGAAGGGAATAGCCTATAGACCTTCTAACGCTTGAATAGCTTGAAGCTAACACTAGTTCCATTTCTGACTTAAAAGCTCCCTCTACCTTATCATATTCAGCAGGAGGGGAAATGATACACTTTCTTCTTTATTCTTTCAAACTGCCCTTACTTTACATTAATGCAGGAAGGGAATCCCAGGGACTAGTAAGAGAGGTTTCTTTTTGAACGACTGATAAGGAGAGGAGCGAAAGAAGCCTAGGGTTCTTTCTTTTTATTAGTTACAGTTCTCTCTATTTCCCCTTTCACTTATAACCTGACTTAACTAGATAGAGCTTATACCTGACCCTAGCTTCGCTAACCTTTCATAGTGGCTTTTCTGACTTTACTGGCTTGCAACTAAAAAGACTACCGGATCTGCTTAATTAAGGGATTGAAAAGACTTAGAAAGAGGATTCTTCTATTCTGACTTATTCTTACTTCCTTTCTTAACTAGATCCCCGGTAACTTAATAGAAATAATCAAATAGGAAATAGTAGGATTCTTCTAAGAATCTTACTTTGACTTCATATACGGCTTTACATTCATTATCTCCAGGTAAAGAAAGAGAAGAAGGAACTGACGGCTAGGATATACTGCTTAAGGCTTTCAATAAATACATTCATTAGCTCGTGGAACAGAAACTGAATCACGAAAGAATAATAGTAACCTGCTTTATCCGGCTCCTTATAAACCTTTCTTATCTTAAGATATTTCCGGCTGAAGCATCTTACTTCCATAACTTCCTCTTTTTCCTCCAACTGCTACCTTTTACTCTGTCAGCAAGAGGGGAATAAGAAGATCCTGGGAAGAGGATGAGAAAGGCAGAGAATTTTAAGTTATTCACTGGGATAAGGAAGTTCTTCTATGGGAGTTGTGCCGTTAGGCCCATTCTCAAAGTCTTTTTTCTTATGTTAATTCCCGGATAAAGTGAAATAGTAAGAAGGGCGGGCCTGGTATCAAAATCTTACTTGCTGCCAGATTTGATGAAGTAAGGGATTGTCTCATTCAATAGAAACTACAAATAGAAAGAGTAATCTCTGCCTCTCTCTTTGTAAGGAAAGGCGTGTAACTAAAGAGACAGACTTATTTCCTAATAAATAGGCATTTCATTTAGTTTAGTATTAAACGGTCGGTAATGCACAAAAATAGAAAGACTAATCTACGCATAAATAGGAATTTCTCTTTCTATTACCGATTGCAACTATAGAGCCCTTGACTTCTGATTCCTTAACTTCTATAATATGGCTTACAGGTCAACTAAAGTAAATACTGACTACAAGGGAGTCTGGGAAAAGTAACTAGATCTCCCTACATAAGACGATCAACAAAACCGCTTTCTCCATCGAGAAATGAAACTTCCTCTCCTTGACAGTAGAGTACTTCGTTCCTCTCACTTACGCTATTTCTAGTCTGAAGTTTCCTCCAGACAGCAAAGAAGAGGTCATATCATATTTCTGAGGCCCTGTAACTCAAGACAAAGAAAGACAGCTTACAAAGTAGAAACCTTTCTTATTATCTTTCTGCTAAGGCTTCTTCCTTAGAAGGATCAGATTCTATGGGATAAGTAGCTCCGCACCCTAGGGTTAGCCGGGAGTTGGGGCCGTTAGGCCAACCTCAAAGTTGTTTTCTTCTTTCTTACCCTCTTCCTTTCTTGGTAAGGAAAGGATTGATTTCATACTTTCCCTAACTTCATGCCTTAGGAAAGGATTGAGACTAAGCCCAGGTAAACTGATTCTATTCAACAGCATTTCCTCTAGCGGAAAAAGCGGATAAAGTAAGGGCTTGTACAAAAAAATCGAAATAGAAATCGGAAACTTCCATTCTGACTTCCCGGCCTAAGGATCTTACCCCCGTAACTACTTATAAGCCAACTAGACTTTATCATCTATAGCTTGAAGCTAACCTTTGCTAGTGGCTTGCATTTCATCCAAAACTTTCTCCTTCGTTGAAAGCCATAATCTAAATACTAATCGGAAACTGCATTTCATGCTTTAAACTACCTTATCAGATGAAGTAAGGGCTAATAAGATAAAGAAATTGGATTAATAGGAATCTAAGCCTTATCATTCAAAGGCTTCCGCCTTTACTTCTTACAGGTCGACGAAAAGAAAGACTGAAATGGAGGAAGTCTTGGAACACTTTCAATATCTATCTTTGCACTCTCGGGAATCACGATGCAAGTTCTGCGACCTCGCACAAGGGACTTATCGACTACAGGATTGAGATCGAAACTTACGTCATTGAATGTCTGAAGTCAATTGGCGCCTACTGCAGGATAAGATTTGATTCTAAGGCTTTTACTACGAAGTAGCGGAATCTATAGTCAGTTCCCGGGGAATATAAGGGCATAGTAATAGAATCACAGGGCTTCCTTACTTGCTTCTACTTCTAGTTAGGCAGCTGAATTAAAAAAAGAGCGTCAAAGTGTAATCCAGCACGGCTAGTATTGAAATAGAAAGAGTTAACCTGCTTTCTCAATCTAAAAATGAAAGAGTAAAGATTAGCTGCTAAAGGATAATCTTCCTACGGCTTATCTTTACTACCAGATCAGTTGAAGGAGGGTAAATGAAAGACTTTCTTCACTTCCTTGCTGTTAGGCTGAAGAAGGGATTGTACAAAAAGAGTAAGAAATGAATGTAATCTTTTACTTCATTTAAGGCTTACTGGAACCTTTAGAAGTAAGTAAATACTGACTAGAAGGAAGCCCTGGAACAGAGTAACAATCTCTTTCCCGTGTAACTAAGGATGCTTTTTAGGCTAGTCTTTCTGCTTTCGTAGTGCTAATCCTTATTAATAGTAAACTCAAGGAACTCGGAATCTCCAACTTCTGACTTACGTTCTTATCCGCTTTTGCACTAAAATAGAATGAAAAGTTTTCTCCGATCAATCTCCTCAAGCTATATATCTTCTCTCTTCCTGACCAATGGGATTGGGCACGAACGGTATATAATGCCTTGCTTCTGTGCGTTAAGGACTTTACTCTCAGTGCTTTAGGGCTGTAACAAGCTAGTCTGTATACCAGGGTGTGTGAATTCTAACTAAACTTCTACTTATCTCCTCTTGCTTTCAGTCTTTACTTAACTCGAGCCATAAGCTATAGAATGAACTAAGGCACTTATTTCTTTGTTGACATGATGTCTTTCTTCCTCTCTGTCTGTAGGAAAGTGAAGACAAGAAAGAACATCTATATAACATATATAAAAGAAGATCAAGACTGTAGTAGGCTATAGGGAAAGGAGTAGCAGGGAATCTTCCCCTCTCAGATCTGACTAGTCCTCTTTAGTGTCAAACCGTCTTTTCTTTATTCATATGGTAGATTAGCCTCCAAAAGGCCTATAGCGCCCAAGAGAAACCGGAGATTAATAGTTTGCATGACTTAGGAATTCCGGATATCAGGAATTAGGGACTACATATAACAACCGTAAAGAAGGCAAAAAAAAGTCAAGCTACAGCTCTGATCTTAGCCCAAACCCTGGGTCCCGCGGCCTCTCATCCAACACCTGGGAAGATAAGAAGCTACTGATGGATGAGGCAAAGCCTTCTAATCTTCTCTTATCCATTATCCGTGAACTCACTATTGAAGATTCCACTTCTGAGGAAAAGCCATTGTTGCAGGTAAAAAGATCCTCTCTCCCTTTCTATTGCTCCATGGGAACATACTGAGTTACGAAAGCGTCATTGAAGTCATAGCCAGGAGACCTGCTAGCTTACTCTAACTATTTGTGTGAAAGCAGCCTTTCCTTAGTATGGATTATGAGGAGATTCATCTATCAACTCTATTAGGGTTAACTAGTTCCCGGGGAGTTAGGACTTAGTGCTTGAGTAGAGGATTTCTATTTAGATCTTGATGCATTAATTACAGTCTGTTTTCAGATATCTTAGGGCAACTGAACCCAGAAGAGAAGTATGGATTTTGCTGCCTTACAGTCCGATTGAGATCTTAACGCAAGTCAGGATTTCATTTTAGCTTCCTCAATCTCTCCGACCGGAGAAGATGCAAAGAACTCTAACTTAGAAAGCGGAGGTAACGCATTCTCTTCTAATGCAAGCCGTGCTTAGACAGATCTGGAAGCAAGCCAGTCAGATTCATTCTCTTTTGATAGACGCCCTAAAAGATTGAGAACCCGAGCTAGTAGTAAGATTTAGTTTCCAAAGGAAGAGTTGGAGATTCCGTAAATCAGTCTCTTCAATTCCCAAACCCTTAGATTCAATTACCATTCTATTGTTGCCCATTCCCTCAGATCTGGGAGGAACGTCAAGTAAGAAATGCAACTGGCTAAGGATAGCTGCAAGCGTCAGATGCTAAAGTCGTTTATTTAGTTCCAGGGGACGTAGTATTAAGATCAGTCGGAGATTTCTATTGATATTGTTCTTGTTCAAGCCCGACGGCCTAAGATTCAGTCTAATGCCATGTAAGGAAATTTCACTAGGTCAGGTTAGAAAGTCTATTAGGCTTAAGTTAGCCCGGCTATAGTTAGGAAAGCAAGAAAGAAGTCATATTTAGTGTTACTGCGAAATCCAGTAGAGGCAAAGCCAATTGAAGATTTTCTTTATTAGGAAGTTGCAGCCATAGAATAGAATCTTCACCCGGCTGAGGTAGCAGCAGTTTCAGAGTTCGTTACACGTCCGGATTTCAGTCTTTATATTATGATTTTTTTACGGGGGAAATTAAGCCTCCAAAGAGAATCTCAATCTGAGGCAATGCCTTAAAATAGAATGGAATCTTCCACTTTAGCTGCGAACTGATTTTTATAGGGGAAAGCATCATCTCTTAATGCCTTAGTGCCCGCTCAGTGAACTACTATAGCAGCAAGAGCTGCAGCCTCTGATTCAGTTTCAAGCTCGGGATTCTCTTATTCTTCAACAGCCCTGGGAAAGTCGTGACGTAAGTTGCAGTAGAAGAGGAAGTAGCTACTTTAGCTGCTAACAGACCAAGATAAGCCTCCAAAAGGAGAAGATGAAAGAAAAAGGGCATTTATTCGCATCCATCATTTTGAGGTAGAATCACTCACTTTACATTCGAAACGGTTCGACTAAAAGACAGAGAGGTGGGCATTTGAAGCACTTTTGTAAAGATAAGGAAAATGGCATCTCATTCTTCTTATTGACTTTACTACCAGAAAAATAGAGGAGTGAAGTGGGTCATGAACGAAATAAGATTAGTTGCTTGCTTGCTTTCAACTCATTCTAAGGTCAGGCTTTCCAGAACTAGGAATCGTAAACTAAATAGAAAGAGGAGGTTTTCAACTAATGAGATCGCAGTTTCAACCTTTCAGTAGAGCTCAAACCTCTCCTTGGCAGTTGCTTCGTTCCTCTCCCGTTGGTCGAGATCTTTGAACCTGACTCTTCCCACTGAGCCAGATACGGAAGTTGGATGATCTGAAAGCCTGCTTCTCTTCCTAAACCCTTGGGAACTTACTTAGGAAAGTCCATGGTAACATACTATAGAATCCGCTACGAAGGACGAAATGAAGTGGGCTCTGAAAGCCTATTCTCTTACCCAAAAGCCAACGATGAAATGAACTACGAAAGCTACTTCTCTGACTTCGTTGATAAGACAGAAAAGACACTTATAGCTTGGGAAGAGGACTTCAGTCTAACTATTTAGTTACAGGTAGAGAGCTGGTTGAAAGGCCTTCTGCCAATTTATATGTTCACGTCAGGCTGTTTTCTTGTCTATGGGATTTCGAGAGTTAGAGAATGCGTTCCAATTACTGTAGTCGGAGCATAATGTAGGTTAAAAGCGAAAGAATGAGTTGCAGCTTCCGGCAGCCTAACATTCACATTCACAGCCAACCGGGGTATTGAAGACAAAAGAGTAAGAGCTCTAAGGTCAGCTGGAAATAGCATATTCAAAGAAAGGTTTCTTTCCTCTTCCCCTCCGGGCTCTTCTATTGCTTATTGCTTATGGCTCATAAATCCCTTCCGAAGCTAGCAAGAAATCTCTTATTTCAAGCGGTAATAGAAAGAGAAATTCCTATCCGAGAGAACTCATTCTATTTTGAGACAGGCCGTGACTTCATCAAAGAAGGCCGCTCCCCGGGAAGTCTTTGAGGATGCGCAGGTCTTTACTTCTAAAGGTCCCGGATTGAATGAATTTCTTTCTGAAGTCGGAAAGAAGTTATTCCTAGATCTATCTGATCTATGCCTTAAGAGTTGATAGGAAGAAGTCTTGACGCCATCCTGTCTTCCCCGCTGGGGTCTTACAGCCTATTCTATTCAAAAAGCCATAAGGGATCCAACCGTAACTCAGTCTAACTAACTGACGCGTCAGCCCTGAGACCGGAGGGTCAGAGAAGAAGAAAGCAAGAGGCTAAGGATCGAAACTATCTGTCTGAGGTGAGACGGAAATGAGATATTTAGAAAGTGTGCAAGGATTTCCTTTCTATTGTTCTTGCGTGAACCTCAGATCTAGTCTTCGAGGAAGAAGAACACCAATATAAGGAGATATATTGAGCTATTCCTGCTCTTGAGCTATTCACTGATCTTACCCGGTAACATACGTCAGAATAAGATCCGCTAGAGGAAATTCTGTATAATCTTCTCTTCTACTTTATCCGGGAGCAGCTATCAGAGTCTGATTAGAAATGACTATCCCCAGCTGATCAGTTAGAAACATAGTATGGAGGTCCCTTGCTTTGTGGTCTACTAAGACTTTCTTATTCATTCATCACTGACAGGAATTGCTACTTTTGAGCCTGCTGTGCCAGTGAAAGGAAGACTTGACCAACTACTTGATCGAACAAATGTATGGCCCTAGATTACAGAGAATTAATATGCCATTATATAGGAAACCCTATCCTGATTACATAGATAGGGACCACCCTTTTCCGTTGGGGTATAAAATACCTGAATTTACCTTGTTCTCGGAAGAAGGAAGCGTCTCAGCCTTAGAGCACATGGCTCGATTTACTTTCCAGTGTAGGGACAAATGATGATTACCTTAAATTTAGGCTTTTCCCGAGTTCATTGACAGGCCAGGCTTTCACTTGGTATGTCAACCTTCTACCCAACTCGATTTTCACTTGGGAGGACATGCAGAACCAGTTCCAGTCCCATTTCTCGAGGACAGATCCTGGTGTGTCCATGGTAGACTTGGCTCGAATTAGACAGCAAGTTAGAGAAACTACGGAACAATATATAATGAGGTTCAAGAGGGCTAAAGTTAGATGCCAAGTGAATATTCTTTCGGAGTATGAATTTGGCTCAAGATGGCCTTGACTTTGAAAGGGTAGACAGGCTTGACTCACTGATTGGACAGTTGGCACTGGAATGATAGCAAGCATCCCCTCTTCTCTTTCCTGGTATGAAAGAAGGAGCTAGGATCAATCTCCTTCACAGTGTCCTTTCGCGTACTCCTCTGTCTCTTTCCTCTCTTCAATTATCGAGACCTGTACATACAAAGATCTAGTCATCTCCTTCGTCGAAGTCAAATCTCCTTCCTATATTTTATTCTAAAAAGAAAGAATAAGAGTAAGAGCCTTTCTTAACTCTTGAACTGTAAGAGAGGCTTCATTTAGGAGCGATCTTTTCATCCAACTAGAAATATCGTATAGAAATCGAAAAGCCACGCCCCAAACTCCCATGTCTTTCTTGGTTGGACCAACCCAACCGGCGATTTCCGACAAGTCTTTCTTCATTTTTAGAGCAAGGAGCGGAACTACTATACCCATTTTCTAAAAAGGTGTTACCACCAAGAGGTGGTATAGTCGTCACTCTTTATGTCAGATGAGGGTGATTAATGTGCATATGACACATAATAGTGAAGGTGTAGTCTATCTTCTCATACCTAAAGAGGGGATAAAGACGAGGCTTAAGACGAGGAGAAAGAGATTCAACTGCCTTTCACCTGGCCTGCAGAACTGTGACAGGACCTTAGGGTTAGTCTTTTAGGGAAAGGTGTGCTTAACACTTTTTTCATGGATCTGTTGTTCAAGACCGCAGGTCGATCAACAAAAAGTGAAAGCTTTTAAGAGATTTTCAAAGAGAAAATAAGGTGCATCTCTTAATAGGTCAACATGTGAATATAGGCTGTAAGACTAGTCACTTCAGTTCTATCCTTGGATTCATTAAGAAAGGAAGTATTTTAATACTTGCATATTCGTACCTACTTGGCTTTAGGAACTGTGACAGGACCCTAGGACTAGTCACTTCAGTCAAAGACGAGGATTAATCGACGTCTTTAAGACATGTTAATAGACCTACGGTGGGTCAATCCAACCCGGTCCCCTAGCCTACAATCCGGTATAAGCAAAGCAGTCTCCTCCACTCACCCCTGCTTCTGAGTTCTAGCCCGGCCCCTAAACATTATCATCTTCATACGTTCCGAAAACATTGAAATTTCAGACTGACTTGACATTCTTCCAATTCTGTAACAGCTACTTACTCAAAGACTGCAACCGTCGCCCTGTTAGTGACTTTAGTTAGCTTATAGCTCTTATGCCTTTGTGTTCCATACTCGGGACTGAACTCCAAAAATTCAGAAGTGAATAGGACCTTTTAGAGCCTACTGATTAGTTAGCAGCGATAATCATCTATTCAACAGCAACTTAGTCAGAAGTAGCAGATTCTATTCTGACTTGCCTCCCCGATCTCAAGGGATTTCAACTCAATAGAAATACTAATTCCGGACTGGCTTGATACTTTATGTTAGGCCTAAGGGCTTTCTCAGACTTTGAAGATACTTAACATCGGCTACGTCAGAGTCCAAGACTTCATTATCAAAGTAGCATTTCCCTATCATCAAATCGACAGAACAGAACAGGGACCTAGCGGCCAAAGTCTTTGATTTCGTATCGAGTAGTTCAGTGACCCGGGGCTGGAAGGGAGGAAGATAAAGACTAATTCATTCACAGGACTGGCTTCACACAAATCTAACTCATAATCTCCAACTCTGCCTTCGGACTGACTTCCTTTCAACTCTGTCTCACGAACGCTAAAAGATTACACAAAAGTTGCTTTCCTAGTTGAATTTCTGACTTGACTTTTCTACCAGACTGACAAAGCAGGGTAATGGACCAGAGGATTCTCTGCAAAGTCAGGGATTGAACCATAAGGCCAGTCTGAGCCTAGATCAGAGCAGAGGTTTGAAGATACTATGGATCTCTTAGCTTATAAAGTAGCTATAGTCCCCGGATCCGGGTTGAGGATTAGATAAAAAGACTTGGGTTTCCTACTTAAAGAGGTTTGGAGTTACGCTTGTTGTTTGTTCCCGGCTGGCTTTAGCCGGGAATAGCTCAAAATTGCGTCATTGATTGATCTTGGGCGCAATAGGCCCGGGGCTTAGCCTCATCAGTAAGTGATTCGATGCTTTCAACTCATGAACACTAAGGCATTTCTGACCTTTCCTACCAGAGGCAGGGGATTGCGAAGAGATAGATCGATGAAGCTAGCTCCGGCTTATCTTTCTCACTCAGGTCGGTCGGTAACTAAGAGGCTACCTTATCCTCAGTCCTCGTTCTGGTGGGTTTGGGAATAGTAGAATCCGGGGGACTTGGAAGAGATAAAGGGAAATGGGCTTCGACCACTCTTCTTCTGATCCCGGGTAAGATCCGGTATGAGGAAGTGATTCCAAGGGAAGATCCTACTTCATTTGCTCAGTCAGTTACCGGTGGAATAGCCAGGGGGAATAGGCTGAGAAGCCAAAGTCTGTCTATTTTTCACAACTGGGACTTAGAAGAGAAATAAATCAAAGGCGCGCGGAGCTATATCTCCTGCCTATGATCATCCTCATCCCTAATAAGCCTGTGGCGCCATATTGAATTTAATGATTAATTCAGTGAAGTATGCTTGCAGTGCAGGTCTTTATTAAAAGAATCAGTCTATTCCGTAGGGGATCTTCCCTAGGCTGCTCTTCCTAAACCCTTGGGAACTTAGTGCAAGGAATTAGCAGGTCTTTACTTAGAGTAGAGGGCCTAAGCTGAAAGATCAATAGGCTCGTCAACACATTAACGGATGAGTCAGACTTGAGCTGTAGGTTTAGACTCTGTCCCGCTCTCTGTAAGTAAGATTGAGAGCTAGAATTCGGTTAAGCTACAGGAATTGTAGCAGTTAGAGAAGTCCCCCGAAGCGAGATCGTCAGATTGAGTTTGACACCTACCTTTCTGAAGAAAGAGGTAGGCAAGGCAGTCAGATGTTGGATGAGCGGACCTCCTTTTGGCTGTTATGAGTTAAGGTTGCTTTACTCCCCGATTTGCTTAAGTCTGGGATTCTTTTCCTCCTCCGGCCGGAATCCGGAATGCAGGCCTAGTATGAGTTAGTTACCTGCTCCTTTAAGCCCTAAAAAGACCACTTACTAGACCTATTCACAAAGGGCCTACTAAGAGACTTAGTGACCTTGCCTTGCGGCCAATGCATTCTACCGGGATGGCCAAAAAAGACACTTAGAATATGAGTTGGAAGCTCTGGCTTATCTTTACTCAGTACGAGTTCCGGCTAAGGTAGCCAACCATTGGTCTTAGCTCTGCCATCATATCCGGCTGATCAATCTCAGGCAGTGAATCAGAGGGTTTCAGCGCCTACATATCTACATATCTTGTAGCTGCTGCTATCGGAGATAATTTACTGCTTTCTGATCCTCTTATATTTCATTTCATGATTGCGTATACAGATCAGTTGCTAATGGATAAGAAGATATAGTAAGTTCACAGACCTGGGATAATAGAGGCTTAGAGCCTACTGCTTTTCGAAGATTCGATGCTACTCCTTAGACTTCCTTGCTCTTTCTGAGTTAGAGTTGTCTGATAGTAGCGTTCTATTCTACGCGTAAGGGCGTAAATGGCCTATAGAGCCCAAGAAATCTAACTACAATATACCGATTTTCGCGCATCCTGTCTCTTAACCAGGAGTAACGAATACGGGGGAAATAGTAGCATGGAGGATGTTGCCGTGGAATTTGTCGATTGAAAAAACTTCACATGAGGATTTTGTTGTCAAATGGATCAATATCTACTAAAGTAGACCCGTCAAAGCTATATAAAGAAGTAACGGACGATCTCGTTGCAACTATGTTGCTTGATTCTTTCCGACAGTATGATTAGGCTTCGGAAGAAGAGATTTCATACTTTAATAAAGCCCTTAAGCCTAAAAAGAAGTAGAAAGAAAGCAAAGAAGCCTCGGGTTGGATTTCTACTACTGGAGCATTATCGACCTTGCCATGTTTTCTATGCAAATCCCTTTTTAGGTTACCACCGAGGGAGAATTTCTTTTTCTGGTGCACAGAGGATGGCACCGCTTTGGTTTGGTGCAACTAACAGATTAAAACATGCAGGCTCGATGAAATTGAGTACTGTAAAGTCAAAGTCGTATTACTTGGGAAAGTCTTTTCATGCTCTCCCGAGCATGCGGTCCAATGCTCACATCCAAGGTGGCTACACCTAAGACCTCTCTTTTGGTATTATCATATGACTTAACAATCAGGTCAGAAGGAGTTAAATCTGATACCTCAAGCCTCAGTTGCAACCTTTAATGGACAGACATTCAAAGCTGAGCCATTGTCTATGAGTACCATTTGACTTACTTTGTAGGGCTTTCCCTAAGCCATTACTCTAATGTAGAGTGCCTTGAAGTGAGAACTTCTACCTTCAGGACAGAAAGGTCTTTGTCAATGAAGCTAATGGCGGCTGTCCTGGTAGCATTCATCAATGTTGCCACCAATGTTTCTGGCGAAGTCTCGCGTTGTACTTGGTACTGATTGTGTGCTTTACTCAAGGCTTGGCGATGGTTGGTATGAGGACTTTATAAGACTCCAGATCGAGATAGACGCTTGAGTCTTTTTTAGTTGTTTGAGGATAAGATCCTCTTATGGCGTTGGGTCAAGCTTGATTTTCTCGATTGGTAGAGGATTTCCTTGGTACTGCCTTCTATTTCTAGTGATGGCATTGATGCAGTCTTCCTCAATAAAGTCGTTGAGGTCAAGCACCATACAATCATTGTTACTAGGTGCTGGTAATTCATCTAAGTTCATTTCTTCATAGCAATCTATGGTCATGGCATCAGTAAACTCATCCCAGTCCATGTCTATGTCCATATCTTCCTTCTGACGGTCTTGTTCTTCAACATCAGGACCCCATCCCGTTGGAATGATGGATTCAAATGGTATGCTCGCATGAGGTGGTGCAGTGTAGAACACCTTATTGTTCAATTTCCCCGAGGGCTGCCCCATCTACCCTTGTTAGCTTCCTTTCTTTATAATGAAATTCATTAGGTAGGTATAGTCCACCTCATCATCATCTCGAGGTAGTTCGTGCTTAGGAAGTGGATTCGCAGCAACACTTGACTTAGGTGATGGTGGAATTATGGATCCTTTATTTATGAGATCCTGGACCACTCTTCTGAGAGTTCTACACACATCAGTGAAGTGCCCTTTGGTTTGATGGCTTGATGGAAGTCACAGTATTCCTCAAGCTTTGTTCCTATGGCTTTCGATTCGGGATTCGGAATAAGTCCTTTGCTGGATGCTATCTTGTACACCATGCCTTTTTTAGGCATGCCTAGCTCTGTTGTAGGGCCGTTTGTCCGGTTGTTGAGCATTGATATTGGAGACTTTAACGCCCTTAGTTTGTGAAGTCTGAGCATTGTAATTCCTGGAATTGTTGTTACTCCTATACCACTTTGAAGTGTTAGAGGCCTTTCTTAAGGAAATTGAAATTAGCTCGCTAACGCAAGGCGTTAAAGTAGACAAAGAAGCCAGGGACTCCGCGATACTTTTCCATAGGAAGAGGAAGTAAGACTGAAAGGGCGAGGTCTCATTCAATAGAACTAGCTTAGTCTTTGGTGCGGGTATATATTTTCTTAACTGATTCTATTACATTATTCTCCTTCGTGACCAAGAAGATTCTAAGAATTCATGCTTTCCTTTCTATCTTTATCTTTCCTTAATGAATTAGTCTTTCTTTGGCTGTTGGCAGCCTTAGGAATGAAAAAGTGCTAACTACGACACCCTTCTTTTCTGAGGTGTAATCAGTCACATTCAGTCACATGAGGTTGTAAACGTGAGTTTTTGACTATAGACATCGAGGTGGCGTACGACCTTCTGTGCGATAGCATGGAAGTGGTTCTTTTTATAACTCTTGGAAAACATCTTCTATTTCCTCTGTAAGGTAGAACTGAGAGGGAAAGATCCTGGAGTAGTAATTGAATCACTGGGATGAGGACCAGTCACTCTTTTTTATCTTCTAGAGGAGGCCCGGGGCACGAAGGATTGCGGAGTTGTAGCTTAGTAGCTGCACTCTTTCCTGTGGTACCCCGCTAGCCTGCTAAGGGCTGGGATAGAAAGACTGCTCTGGTAAAAAGACACTTCTGTCTATCTTAGTAGCTTTAAGAGTCGCGTAGTATTAAGTGTGTTTAATCCTGCCTTCCTAAATCCTTCCTTAATGTCTAACCTATTCAGTTCACTCATAACTTTGATGGAGGAAGTTTCGCTTGAATAGAAAAAAGCCATTGAAGTAGCAACTATAGGCACAGCCTAAAAAAAGGATTCTGCCTCAGCTTCAGCGAAGGTATGCAATCAACAAATTACATATAATAAGGCTGGGAATCAGTTTAAAAGGCTGTGCACTTTAGGTTCATTTCTCAGCTTCAACTGCTATGGGAGGAAATGCTGAGAAAGGCATTCTACATTCTAATGGTATTGTTACCACGCCCTTACGGAAACTAGTCTGGAAGTAGGCTTAGATGCGTATAGTAAGGTTTGACGTTTAGGCTTATTAAGTTACAGAGGATCTCGTTAGTAAAGCATTACGAGCAGATCCAGCAGGTGTCTTATTTCCTTGCGAAACCGAGTCACTTCACTACGAATGAGCTGAAGACAGGAGTATTACTACGTGAACCGGTAGACCCGAAAACAACCAACTAAGAAGTCCTTCCGTCTCTCGTTGCTGATGTTAAGTATGCTTGATTCTCTGCAAAGTATGAAAAACGAGATTCATCTTTTGATTTTAGCGTGAAAGAGAATTTTTGGAGATTAACTTGGGAGATTAGTCGTAGAATAGCCTAACGAGGCAAAGAAAAGCAAAGAAAAGAGAAGGAAAGATTTGCCGGAAATCTCATCATATGAGATTGCTGTAGATTATGATTTAGTGGGGTAATGAAAGCATTCTACTGAGCCCTATAAATTTATAATGTTTTTTCTTCCCCACGGAACTACGAACTCGGAAACAGGAGACAATAGCATTTCATACTCAAGACTTGCAGTTGAGCCCGTAAGCCACCAAAAGGCGGATGTTTTCTTTCTTTACTCTTTCCTTTATCGATTTATAAATCCGTTCACTCAAAAAGACTGATTTCTTTCTAGTAGATAGAAAAGCTTCTAGGGCAGCATTTCTATAGTAATAGTCTGTTTCCCCGGTGAATCTACTGGAATAGCTGGGTGTAGGCCCAGGAAGTCTGATTCCATGCTTTCAAAATATCGACGCTTTGCTTTAAGCCTTCCTTGGCTCTACTTCCTCCCGGCTTTTAGTAAGATCAGATAGACGACTAGAAAATACCTATTTCGCAGTTAGCCGCTATAGCATTCTATTCTATACTCTACTCAAGCAATGAGCAATCCACCTTTCCGGAAGACCCAGGAATAGATTCAAAGGGTTTAGGCCCGGTAGGGGAATAAGAGACTTTTTAGTCCCGGTTGCTTCACTCAGTCATCCTTTCAAGCCCATCTATTCTAACAGCCTTTAGGCTCAGTTCAAAGTAGTAGCTTCAATAGTAAGTCACCGTGGACTTTCCTCACTATTTAACCATGGAGCTAGCTAGGGAATTGGATCGGTATGACGTCAAGACTTGATGCTGGATTTATATGTTAGCTCTAACTACGCACTAAACCCTAGTATTCTTACTTCAATCTTCAATACGGGACTACGTATCACTTCTATGAAAGAGGATCAGAGTCCATTAAAGGGCATTTACAACTTTGTATAAGTATCTCAATCCAATGGATAATCAAATCCTTTCTTTCGGCAGGACAGGAAGAAAGCATCAACCAAGAACAAGAAATAGTAAGCGAGAAAGGAAATAGATTAGAAGGGATATGGCTGCTCATTATATGGCATTTCCTCCGTCACAAAGGCGTCACAAAGGGGGCGGTCTAACTAAAAATAGATCGAGTATGCTTTAAAGCAGGTCTGTATAAGGTTGGCCTTTTAACTAGATAACCAAGCCTACTTCTACTACTTGACTTCTACTACTAGACTTCCTTGACGGAAGACTAACAGAATCTATATCTATCTTAGGTTAACTAGGCTCTATGACCTCAGAGCAGGGAATCGGATGAGAATCCCGTGAAGTCAGATTAATTGCTTTCACATATAAAAAATTGAAAGAGTGACCTCCTCGTAATCATAGACGGAAGATACTTCATACGGCTTTCATCAATAAAAGAAAGGAATGAAATCCCATCTAACGCTTGATAGGCTAACCTTTCCTACTAGATCTGTAAAGGATTAGATAGCAACACGTCAGACTCCAGGACTGAATTCTAAGCCTTATGAAAAAGCTCGAGTTAAGTAAAGAATTACCTCTGGGAACTAATGGGAACTCATTTTCAATCTAACATTTCTGTCTAACCTCAAAGATTTGATCTTTGGTAAACTTGAACCTCTAAAGTCCCTCAGGGACTTAGCCTCTACGGAAGGATTTTACTTTATTTCTACTGCCTTTAGCCCCTTATCTGCTGCTGAAAGAGATGAACCCGTCAAAACCCAATCCATCTGACTCCAAAGAGGCGGGATCCAGAGATCTTCGGCCCTAAAGCCATAAGTCTTAACTGTCTGCTTACGTAGTTCTTTTGCCCTATTGGATTGGTCACGAAGTCAGACAGGATGCTTGAACCAGATTCTTAACTTTCTTACTTCTAAAGCTCCCGTGTAAGGACTTAATCCTACTATTATTAGATTAAGTATAGTCTATTAGACTTGAAACACTTTCTAATCCACTTTCAAGCGGGGTCAGCCTTTAGACTAGCTTTCTTTAGTTACCTTCGAGTGGTCTTCTTCCTCCCCCGAGATAGACTTCACTCTACTCTTGAGGGATTGGGAATAGATTGAAGATTAAGGGAGACGTCTAAGTGTAAGTCAGCGGCCTAAAAAAAAGTTATTTTATGTTGTTGTTGGAGTTAGACTTTGATCTGTACTATGACGGATAGAAGTGAGCTCTCTAAGAGAAAGAGCTTGCCTTGTGACTGGCATTTCATACCAGGGAGAAAGGCCTAATGGTCCCCACTATTACGTAGTTATTAGTCCCGGTTGTTCGGATTAGACCTAATTTGATCTATCCAGAATAGAATGCCTGATATCTGGCTTCTCCATCTCTTCTCTCTTCCTGGACGTGTAATAGAATAAGCGCTAGCTCCAGCTTATCTGTCAGCATTTGCTGCTGCTCAGGCAGCTTACGTAGTGAGGTGCCCAATGATAACGATAGAAGACTCAACGCTTTCAACTCTATCTCCGTAAAGTACGCACTAACCCGTCACTATTTCCAAAGCTTGCCTAACGTTATCCTAACTAGCTCAATCCAAGGTTTTTTTGAAGTGATGAAATGGGCATAGGAAGAGAATTGACGACTTTAAGAAGTTTTCTTACCCCGGGACTAGAGATTAGGCTTTCATAGCCTCAGTAAGTTCCCATAGACTTTCCTATTTATGTTCTGTTGGAATGGATTTTCTATTAAGGGAGTTGAGTAAAGGCTTATTAAACTAGAATCCGGTTAGGAGCTTTAAACTAGTGAGAGTTTGAAGATTGATGTCTTAATACTAGTTTCAATTTCCCTTAGCCCTAGGCTTTTTCACCGGTAAGTTACAGGGCATCTAGTCCCTAATGATGGAGTCAGATTTTTCTTTTTATCTTTGATACAAGTCCCGACCTTAGATTGATCAGGCGAAGATTCATCTTTCGCATGTTGCGGGGATTTCTAGTTAGGAATAGAACTCAGAAATAGCTCAGCATCCTCGATCTAGTTACCGAGCCCTTCAGCAGGCTAAGATGAAGTTGAAATTCCCGGATCTTCACTTCCCAAAAGCAAATATTCTAACACCCTCCATCCCTAATCCCCGTTTCAACTATAACTTCGGACACCCATAACGAATAACTCCCAAAGAAGCCTGCGGGACAGAGATGCTGACGCTCAAGGAGAGGTCAAGATCCAATTACAGTCTATGTCTTTGACTGACGCGCGGATAAAAGATCTGACAAAGGAGCGTTATAGGGGAAGATTCTAAAGATCCCTTACCGGATCAAGGATTATACTGTCTATGGCATTTTCTTTCCTCCCTAATGAACTGGTAAATGAAAGAAGAACAGGGAATGGTGCTTGCTAGGAATGAAGCAAAGATACTTAATAAAAAAATGTTGAACCTGAGGTATTTGATTGATCCGTTGCAGCTTAAGCCAAAGACTCGAACAGCACCCATACATGCAGCCCCCCCCATACCATAGCTCCGCTTTCGGTGATTATGAATCTCTATCAGACTCTGATCGAGATTCTTCTGCATGATCAGGCAAAGTCAAGTCATTTAGGAAAGAAAAATTCCCAGGTTGAGGAGCTAATGTTGAAGAAAGGCCTTCGGGTTCCTCGAAGTGAATTCACTGCGATTTCAAAGCTTTCCATTGGGGCAGTTGGAAAGATTTCATCTTTTTGCTCTAATAGAGTTGACGGAATCTTGCTGCTTGGTTCGCCTAAACTTGCATTTCGTGTTGCAGCCCCAGGGGGACTCCAAATCTTTCTATTTTCCCGGAACTGGCTTTGGCTCGCCTCCACTATAGAACTAAAAATTCCGGCCTGCAGGAGAAAGAAGCTCGACTGGACCTCTTTCTTCATTTTGCCCACTAAAAAAGGAAACCGCAAACACTGACATTGCCACAAGCGGGAAGTACTTAAGAAGAAGACTCAAGAGATCCACTCTCTTAGAAGAGCTTAGGAATAATAAAAAAAAGTAGTTGAAGCTAGCTGATCTAAAAGTTCTCTTAGCAATCGATCCTTAGTAATCGCTAAATAGGGGCCCTAGTTGTTCACATAGATTTTTGCAGGCTCGAAATGCCCTTAGTAGATACTAAGCAAATTTCATTCCCAGATTACTATATAATGTAAATGTCTTCCCTTACTCTAAGATCTTCTCTTAAGCTATCGAATAAGCCAATATCTTCTACAGGACTAAACTAGATCAATTAGAAATTACCCTTTTACTGCTGGCTTTCACTGATGTAAAAGAAGAGGATTCTCAAAGGCTTTCTTCTTTACTGGCTGTAACGTAACAAGCGAAGCACTTACACTCGCTCGATTCCTTCATTTTTTTCTTAAACTGGCTCTAGAGGAGTAGGACTTGAACCCTCAATGGCTGGACCGACAGCAAAGGAACCTGGTCACTCGCTCGAACCCAGATTCCATGGAGTACTTCACTTCCTCTCTCCCTTACACCCTGACACGTCAGGGCTGTAACGTACTCATACCTTCAAAGGAAAAGAAAGCAGAAGGAATGGATAGGTATGTAAAAAACCTCCTATATCCATGGAACCTTTTACTCCCTAGGGATCACTCCATTCCCAACTCTGGAAAAGAAACTCTTACCGACTGGGGAAACCTCGTATAGACATTGTGTCTCGCAAGGAAATTGGCAGCTGGCCTAAAATCACTTGATTGACCTAGCTTGATCATATGATAAGAAAAAAGCTTTCTTTCTCCCTGGCAGGGAAACTGGCACAGCAACATGAGGGGCAGGGACTACCGTTAGCAGGACTGCTACGGCAATAAACAAAAAGTAAGGATTAGTCGAGATGAAAGGACACTTTCATTGTCTATAAAGGGAAAGGGCAAAGAAACTCCAACGACTGACTCTGGCTATAGGGATGTGACAGAATTCCCTGCGAGAAATCCTCCCACTGCTATTGTAGGGGCTTAACCTTTTTCGATGGCAGAAGCATTGGATGCCCTTTTTTCTCCAACACTAGATGCGCTTGATCTAGCCCTCCCTTGGAACTATATCCAACGCTTGGAAAGAAAATCAATCTATAACTGGCTTAAAAGATGACTTAGCAATGGCCATTAGGAGCACTTCTACTTTTATTGATATTGGGAATGCCACTACTTCAACTACTGCTTCTATGGGAATAGCAGAAAAATGGAATTAATAAACTCCTCCTTCCGGAATACAATGGGAATAAAAGCTATATCCCCCCTAAGCTAAGGAAAAAATGTCTATCTTATCGTGAGCCCTAGAATAAGTTTGCCTAAAATCACTTGATGGAACAGGCTCGGCTGGATCAAAGCACTTTTTTCTTACACTCGCAACTACTCCTCTGTACATATAGGGAAGACCACTACAGAGACTGGAACTCAAAGGCCTCCAACGGTAACTTCAACTCCAGGTAAGGCGGAAGCACTTTTAGGGCTTAGGACGAAACAGACATATTTTACACTCGCTTTTTACCTAGAATTAACAGATGGATTGGCCTTGCCTACTAAACATGTAGAAAAGACAGTTGAGAAGGCCTTTAGGGGCGCTGTTTTCATCCAACTCGAAATATCTTAAGAGAAGAGAATGTTACGCCCCCCAAAAAAACTCCCATGCCTTCCGTTGGTCAACAACCAACCACAGCTCAGCTCTCTATAGTATTGAAGAAAACGAAATGTAACAAAGAATAGATGATAATGTTCGGTAATTCCACTCTCCTTTTGTACTTTCCGCGAGGGCCACCTTTTCTATTACTCCTTTGGCTTTCATCTGTTTCCGACAGCGCCGTTTGATACTTCAATCGAGAGGGCCTCCTTTCTTACTTTGTCTTCCCTCCCCCACTTGGCTTGCTGAAGCCGCTGCCGCCGCAGCTGCTGAAGCCGCTGCCGCTGCAGCTGCTGAAGCCGGTTAGCCTTATCGCGGGCAACCTTTGGCTTGATGAACCTTTTGTCACTTTGCGCCGGCTCATTGTGGTCTAAAATATTGGACACCCTCTCGAGTAACTTCGAGATGGCCTCACAGTCTTTATTTGCCCTGTAGGGTTTTGACTGATGTTGCCGATGATCATCGCATGCAATACGCTTCATGAAGCGTATTAGGTCATCATCCGTTTCACTCGGCGCCTGCTCATTGTCAGAATCCGTAGTATATCTACGGACCCTTTTCATAGTAGACTCAACTGCAGCGGGAGCTAAAGCAATTGTAGCAGCTCCCGCACCTGTAGTAGGACAGAGGAACTTATCGAGGCTCTTTTGGAACCTTTTTTAAGAAAAAAAAATCCCCTTCCTCCGGGACATGGTCATTCCCCTTTTCCCGAAGCGGTTCAAAAATCTCTCCTATAACAGTGCAATTTCTCGTGCCCAAGTCGCGGCGAAGCTTTTGGAAATGGCTTCACATAGGATCTGTGTCTCCATTCCCCTCCCAGGCATCCCAAAGAACTATCTCAACTGCGCGAGATGTAAGCCCCAATGGACTCAACTTTCTCCCAACGGCACTGAGAAAGAAAAGACTTCCCATTTGCTGTTCTAGACCCAGGTATGCTAGTAGCTTTTCAGCTATCACTTCCTAGAAGGAGCTCTGACAGGAGACCTCAGAATGCCTTGGCTCTAAGCCGTACGTACCACCGTTCAATGCCGTCTTCAGCCGCGCAGAAACTTTCTCTCGTGCTATGGCGTGCTTTTGAGCGCATTCATTGCTTTGAGGGAGCAAGGAAGCCTTGAGTTGGGCGCGTAAGGTTAAGGGTGGTGTGGGTTTTCGATGGATAGCTTTTTCAATCTCTATCATAGGTTTGATAGATCTGAATCTTGTGTTTATGGGCGTGTATGGATCCCCCCAGCTTTGATTGCTTTTCACCTTTTCATATAATGAAAATTTTTTTATACCATTGACATTGATAGTTGTAAACAGATAGATAGTGTGCATTGATGGATAGCAATGGTAGTTAAGAGCATTCCTTTCCTAGGGCCAAGATGGTCTCTTTCTTCCTTCCCTTATTCCCGCTGCAGTTGATGGAGAAGCATTGAGCAAGGCAAGGAGTCGAGACAGTCTTAGCTACAATCTCTGCCCTTACCTGAGTATCTTCCTTATCGTCTGAAAACAGAATAGTCTTTTATCGAATCGTCTCTTTTCTTTGGAATAAGAGTGAAGGATAATGCGCGTCATCGTCTTCTGAGGAGAGATCTTTTATGAATACATTTCATCGCCTGGAATCAACAATTGAAGAACTTGACCTCAAAGAAACTTCCTCTGGTGAGATTGAAGTGTGCTTCAATTCATGTTTCCGCGTAAACTTCGTGCCCAACATTTCACCTATGTAACGTCGAGTGCTATCTTCCTTCTTCGATGAGAGATGAATCGCCGACTCTTCCCAAATCCGCGAGCGAGGCGAAGAAGCATATCGCTTTGAACGGACACCCTACTCTCTCTTCAACCTTTGAGCATATCTTTGACTTGGAGATTCCCGGTCTTCTGTCTTAGCCCTGACCCTGTTCAGAGAGACTCTTCAACAGCACCTTTTCGCACCCAGCATCGACGCTATGTTCCGAATGTCTGGTCATTGATAATCTTTCTCATAGATTAGTTTGCTGCCAACTAGATCTGATTGATCACAACTAACGGGTAGTACTATAGGGGTCTTACTCTCAGTAGTGAATGACAAACGAATGTGGAATGTCAAGCTGTGAAACTGAAATCATCAATCTTTTGCTTTTGCTATTCCGTGTAGCGGAGACTTTAGAGTCTAAATACCAAGCTGTGAGACTTCGTTCAGTGAGAATCCCAGTTTGAAAGACTTGGCAAGATTGGCTTCGTAGTGGTACCACAAATGCCTTGGATGAACAAGTCGAAACTTCTCTTTCTTTTTGGCTATACCTCCTGTAAATCAAAACACGAGTTTAGGGCACCCTAACGGTGGGACACGACATGGAGATTCAATAATCTTTCTCTCTTTAACCTCTTTCCCTCATTACTGGAGCGAGTGTTCGGGCAGGTGGAGTGATGGCAGGATTCTTTTATCATAGACCGTAACCGTCAAGGATTCTCCTTATGGTAAAGACAGAGAAGCTGCGAGACTGGTAGAAAGATAGGGGATAGGTTTGAAATTGGCTTTCTAGTTCGATTTATAGGAAGCGAAGCAACTAGTTTACGGAGAAAACCGAGACTCGAAAGGTTGAAACCGTTAGGACATAACAGTTAGGAAGTGACATAACAGAGATGAAGTTATGAAAGAAGATAGTGATAATAGCTCCTATTCAAACTAGGCTGCTCAGCGGAGGGGCTCGAAGCTTCGGCTGCGCCTCCCCTCTCGGGCCGTGAGTAGTACTAATGATTGATTGAGGACCCGGGGAATAGAGGGCCGTGGTAGTGGTAATTATTTGATCTATTAATACAAATACAAAGGGAATAGGCTCTGGGACTGCTGTGCTTTAGCCCAGATTACGTAATTGAGTATAGAAATCGAAAGGAAAGGAGAAGGGGAATTCATCTTGTTGTTGCGCCTTCCGTCTGCTGATCAATCCAGGGAAGATAGAAGGAAGACCTTTTGATTTTGAAATCCTAGAACGAACTGCTTACGCTGAGATAGGGCTTGAGGAGAGCGCTGGAACGATAGGTAGAAAAGGGCAAGCCCCATCACCTAAAACTAGGGATGAAAGCCCGGGCATAGATCGGAATTCCTGAGAAATGAGAGAAAAGTACCAAAGTACCAAAACACCGTTGGCATGTTTTTGATTTCCCGTCCAATTGGCTTGTTAAAACCCGGCGTAGTGCGGAAAAAGAGTAATTACCGACCTCCTCGTGCCATCCCCAGTCGTCCAGTAAAAATAGTTTATTTAGGAGTCCCGGGCTAGCAAGTAGGAGTAGGAGGCCAAATGTTTATTGCCAGTATCCATCCCAATGCTTTCGTCTCCGGTAAAGATCGAGTAAAGCTGAGCTTTCCATAGGTAATGAATGGGCTAGTCAGCCAATTCCGATCTTTTGATTTCCTGCCGAGTAGGTTGTCGTCAATGGTTGAGAAATCCGCTGAATTTGTCGTCTTTCTTTTTTTCCTCTCCTTCCTTTTATTTGTTGGGTGAATGCTGGATAATTTTCCAAGTTCGGGAAATTCCTTTTCCAGAGGCCTCTCTCTTTTGTTCTTTTGCGCGCCAAGCCGGTCAATGTATAGGGTACCGGACCGCTAAGGGAGTCTTCACTTCCAATTCTTAAGACTCAAGATGCAACTTACGGCCGTCTGCTATAGGGGTTCGAGCTGGTACAGAATACCCATCCTTAGAGCTTGATGCTGGCAAACCTTACCCTCTTTTAAGGTTGCCGCTTAATTGGCTGATGATGGGGAAGAGTCTTCTCCCACAATGTATGTTGGCAGGTCGGCTTCCGGAGTTTGAATCTCAAGCTAGGGATCACCAGTTCCTTTAGCAGAAGTTCCTCTTCATGGAGATGAAATAGCAATCGTTACAGATAGAGTTGGTTTGAGATGCTTTAATAGCAATTGGCAGCCTAGCCTGGAGTGCGCTCTTTTGCGCTTTCGGCCGATCTAAAAAGTGGAAGATGGAATCGGGCATGTAAGACAGATAGATTAGGCTCACAGGCCTAAGAGAGGCAACTTCTTCCATTGATCCGAACTCACCAAACCCTATTTCTCCGGAACTGATACACTGAAGGATCAGTACAGTCAGGCTGAGTCGCTTGATGAGCTCCTGAAGTGAAGTAGAAAAGAAAGATAATAGCTGGCAGTGCACCTTTGCCTTCGGTCAGCATACTCCAAGGTGAGTAACAAATAGTCATTCCCAACCTCCATTGTTCTAGCTTTTTTTCCTATAGCTCTAGTACCAGACTGGTTTTATAATTACGTAGAAAGTCTCTGTCTCGTCTTTCTTGCTCTTCGCCAACCCCCTTTCCTTCTTACCAAGCTTAGAATGATCATTTCTTCGATATTGAATACCTTATTGACTTTGAGACTACTACTAGCAACGAAGCTCAACCTGACTCGACCAGTCTACAACTTCGAAAGCAGGGGAGCGGAGATCTTTCTTGAAATCATTCCGAAGTCGAAGGGGGGTAAGATCCTTGCCGAATCGAAGTTATTCATTTCATTCGCTACTGGAGCCCCTACTATTACTATGAAAGACGAAAACTGGATTGAATCGAATTCATTCGCTCGCCCCCTCTCGCGTACGTAGCCTTTATGGCAAAGCTCTTTTATCTTTCTTCTTATCCTCTTTCATTTCAAGGGACAGATTCCCTTTTCCTCTATCAGATGACGATTGAATGGCTTCCACCACGACACGAAGAACTACTCCTTATTTACGAATCAAAAGTACTCTTTTTCTTGAACCAACGAGTGCCGCTAAGACGTTAAGTGATTATGAAAGCTTTCCCCTGACTGAACCCAACGACTCTCGAGTCTTTCAATAGAAAGAGTCAAGGGGCAAACAAAAAAACAATGTCTCTGACGTTAAGTGATTTCGGTCCAGCTAACCGAAATAAAACATTCGGATTAGTGATCTTATAGAGGTCACATAACTGACACATGCCCAAAGTCGATCGAACTGTAAGGAGAGCCCGCATTGAGATGGGAGAGAGGTCCTTTCGGACCCCTTTGACCATAAACCTCTTTGCAAACTCCAGTGCACCTTCCTTAGAGACAAGTGACTTGTCTCGGGATACGGAAACACCTAATTTCCTTAACAGTTCTTCGTAAGTCTTTGCCACCTCTGTATCGGCAATGACTACGTCATCACCTAACACCGCGTAATCGTTAAACTTACCAGGGTAAGAGGTCTGCCGCTAACCACACCACTATGTGGTGGGAAAGGGAGAAGAGAGCCCTGGAGATCAAAAGCAATGGAACCAACGATGTATTCTAAATCTTCCTCAAGCGACTCCCCTAAAGGTGGGATTCACGAACGGAATACATCCCCATGAGAACCCACTACTTAACCACTTATCATAGATAAGGAAGTACTTTCTTTTTCTATAAAGAATATAGCTCTTTGTAGCTCTTCCCCATCCCGTTGTGAAAGAGTCTTCCTCTTTTTCTTGTACTATGGTACTGTAGATCTGCGAGGTTATCCACTACAGACTCTACTCTTTTATGTAAAAGATCTAAAAATATCTGCATCATAGCCCCTAGTAAGGTAGGTAGCACTATATTGTGGAGACCGAATGGCTGTATAGCAGGAATGGAATGCGTTATTTGGGTCTCAGAAGTCAATGCAAACCCGAATCTGCCCCTTCTTCTTGGTCACTGAGGCAATGTTAGCCAACCAATCGGGATCTTTCTCTTATGATACCCACATCTTTTCATTTCTTCATGAGGAGTGGATGAAAGCGTCGTAGTGCTTGCTTGATGGGCTTAGCATCTGCTTTGATATATAGCCTGTGGACGGCTATTTAAGGGTGACGCCCAGGCATCTCAGCCTAACTCCAGGCAAATATGCCCAGCCCAAGTATTCAAAAAGGAGCTGGACGTATTGTTCAGCTTCCTCTGCATCCTCTTTCTATATCTTCGATAGGCCGGAGGAAAGATTGTAAGAAAGAAGAATGAAAGTTAGAAGTTTCGATTATTGTTTTAAGTTTCCGGGGATAAATTGAACAAGAAATTCCTGTCTTCTATCGTTTTCGTGCCCCATCCCTATGGCTTATTTCACTCCTCGAGAAGACTTAGTGGTAATTTTAGTATTAGATTAATAAGCAACTCATTCCATTTTAATACAAAAGCCCTAAAAGAAACAGAGAAGCCCGAGATCAGTCAATTCTTCTTATTAATCGCTCTCTGTCTTAAAGAAGAGAAGGAATGGGTAGTTTAAAGACTTGAAATCAGTCAAACAGAAAGCGGATAAGGTCAGAATGGAACTCTCTTCGATTGTTGAGACGGAAAAGATAAATTCTTTTTCTGTTTCCGGAGCTAATGAATGTCTTTATTAAAGAAGAAATGTCACCATTTCGTTCCCACTTCCTATTGCTATTTATGATTTACCTTTACCGATCGAGTCAGACTAAAGGAAAGAAAGTGTCGACTTTCTTTTTCTTACCGGATTAAGACTGAGTTTAGTGTTAACTATTACAAGCCATACCAACCCTTCTTACTTTCGTTGGGGTAAAGCACTTTCTTCTTATGCATAACTGGAAGAAGCGTCAGAATCTCGTATTGCAATCCTTCCCTTAGAATCCATTCTCTCTCTTTACCTGCCCGGTAACATACTTTTCCTCTCTATTGCTCCGTCTGATAATGTGGCAGTGGAATAGAATCTGCTACTTCCTATGAAGGGCCTTATCCATGGCTTAAGGCCTAAAAGAGAAGTAGAAAGCGACAAAAGTCAGCAAGGCAACACTAGGATGCAACACTAGGATATGGAAAGGAAGTCCGATTAAGGTGTTCGTGCACTGTAAGGACGTCTTGACTTACAGCTTGAGGACTGAAGTCCGTCTTTCTAGGTTTGAGTGTGGTTGAAAAAACTGTTTTCGAAGTCTGGTTCCGCAGCTAGAGGCAATTCAGTAGGAATCCACTACGCATTGTCCATAGCTTTGGCCTAAACCCCTCCCATGTCTTCGCCTGGAAGTCATAACCCTAGCTTGAAGTTCTATGACTTAGTTTTACCAGATAAGTAGTATTGACAGGAAAGTCTCCGACTAGTCCCTGATCTTCTCTTAACACCAGGGAAGTCAGATACCTCCTTTCCTCAGAGATGTAAAGTCCGGCAGTATAGGACTACGTAGTTCCCCAGCCCTAAAAATCCATTATTCTTCCATACCGGGAATTTCCCACTGAGGACTCAATCTGTCTTGAGATTTAGCCATATATTACTATATTCCCTATTCCCAAAGGGAATAGAGAAAACCCTACCTTGTTGATAGTTGATATAATTGATATAAGCTCGCCCTTCTTTCTTACTCTTGTTTTCTCTTTCCGGTCCGCTAACTGCCTAACGAAGAAGCTACTGATTGATGATAAAGTGATAAAGTTAGGGAAAGAAGATTAGGCCAAAAATAGGCCTATTTTCGGACAAAAGAAGGTAATTGCTATCTTTCGCTCTTCCCAAAGATGCTAGCAGGAGGTGACAGAGAATAAAGCATCTAATACTAGTAGTATTAGTCTTACTGGGTATGATTGATAAGGTGGAGCCTTCCTATTGATCTTTTCAAGCCTTTACTTAATAGGATCCCTAACGTAAGGAAGACGAAAGCCAGCTTTGTCATATCAGCTAGGAATGGCAGTAACTCAGTCAGCTAGTCCGGAAAAGATCCTAACTAAGTAGTTAGACGGGAAAGAACCAGTAGTAGCATTTACTTACAAGCCCCACTTAAAGGAGCATTAAGAATCGAAGCCCAGAGTCTAGTCCGGTAGTGTAGCAAATTCATCCTTTCCTATCTACTTAGCTTTTGGATGGCTATACCATTCAAAGTGCTGCGGTGCCAACTCCGCACTTGGCAAGATCCGAGCTCTCTTCTCTTATTAAATTAATGCTTTGCACCCACTTTTTGCTAATATAGGAACTAGAGCTTCCCTTACTTATTTTAGAGCGTTCGTGCCCCTTGCGAAACGGTTCGCTCACTCCCTATATAGGACCATTAAGAAGAAAGAAGGAAGAAAAAAAAGATAACTAGTATTGGGTGGGGATGGCACTCACTTTCTCTCCTGAGCTTGAAATAGAGAGGCTGGGCTAGGTGTCAAAGGGACTCCACCTGGCGTAATATAACAAGTGGAAAAATGACATCTGCCTTGAATCCGAAGGGGCTGCCCAGACACCGAATTCACCCGGGGGAAACCTTAGGAGAGCTGCCTTCTCTTTGGAAATATGGGGAAAGAAGACGTCAGTAAACCGTGACGCTCGAACTGGCAACTCGAGTTCACCAATGCCACAACGAATGCGAAATTACCCGACGTTAAGGCACCGATTTAATCTGGTTCAGCGTACGTCCTCGGCGACCGCAAGACTTGGAGCATGAAGTTTCTGGGAACTCTTCCGCATCAAGAGATCATCGATATAGATCAAAAGAATGACAATACCACTACTTACTTCTATTCTTGGAACCGGACACGGTTCGTGCTACGTGGCCCAGCCCAGCCTGAGCGGTCCCTCCCTTTACTCGGTTACCTCATCAAGGAAACAAGCCATAAGTGAAATTCGGGACTGAATTTATCAAATGAAAAAAACGGATAACAGACCGAACACTGCCTGTCACCTCTTGCTTGGGCGACCATGGCAATACGATCGTAAGGTGATTCTCTTTATTGAAGAAGAAAGAAAAGAACATGCATATCTTTTTGAAGGATGGTCGAAGATTGGGCGAACGATCGACAAAGCTGATTAGCTCTTAAGCTCTGTATCCAGGTGAGCTTCCTGACAGGCTCAACGTAGTTCGGTTCACGAGGTGGAACGAGACATCTGGCTGCTCAATGAGGAAGGCCTCGACGGTCGTTCCCTGTTCGACGTTCGATTGATTGGGGCCGGGCCATTTGAATTCTACCTACTTAGTAACATGGTTCACGCGCTCCTCATTCTTCTTCCAAAGGCGGGCCAGGCCATATGATGACACTTGGTCTGGTCCATTAGCGCTACATAGCCCCATCCCACCAGCAGCGAGAACTGCTATCGAGAAGTTCGTTCCTCCAGCGGATCTCTTTGCTTCCCCTGGGGGGTGGGCCTTCATAAATTATTTAATTCATTATTCTGGATGGGAGGTATGCCCGTATGCTTGGCGAGGTAAAACAACAAATCATTTCCACCCCGCACTCTTTAAGGCTCCTTAAGGAGTGGCATCTGACCACAACATGCCACGAAGGGGGAGCAGTAAATCAAAAGGAGTTCCATCAGAAAAGATTCGCCTGCCTTGTCTCTCCAAATACCAAGATCTGCCTGCCGTCAAACTCCTATTGATAGGCCAGTGGACTCAAGTCATTTGTAGTCCCGGAAGATGAAGGCCCCTATCGTCATGATCAAAGAAGTTTCTATACACTCTACATCTCCCGGAGTAGCATATCACCCCTTGTTAGCATTCCATTCCCTGCCTTGACTTGACATCGAGATATCCGCTACACCCAACTTTGAAATAAAACCTCACTGGCGTGCGCCACTAACTCTTCTTCTTTTGATAAATAGAGGGGTGCGCTTTCCCTTTGAATGAGTAGATCTTCCCGACCCCGTGCCTACCTTTACTCAATGCTCCTGAAGTCCGAAAATGAGACTGAGTGGAAAGGGGGCAGGGAAGTTAAGTTACAGAAATGGTAGTCGTGGACTGGTACCGCAGTACTGCCTACTTTTGGTAATCCTTATTGTGATCTCTCACTCTGGGCTAAGATAGTCTCTTAAGTGCTAGCGTAGCGGGAGAGCAAATAGCAATGAACCTTATCTACATAGTCCCCTCCTACCAAGAATTACGTCTGCTCTCGAAAAGGGTACCGATAGGCGGATTGACGCATCTGAGCAGGCAGGGCGGTTTTTCCAGCAAGATAGGCCAGTGAGTTTCATTAAGGCAAAGGATGCAATAGCCTTAGGGGTGATGATGGATCCTCCACAGGGTGACATCCGATCCAACCTAGTTGATATGCAAAGGCGATGGTCTGAAATTGAAGACAGAAAGAAAAGAATATGAATACCAAACAGCGATCTTAACGCAAACGGTAGGTATAGATATCTGGGAGAGCATAATAGCCTAAAGTCCGATACTAAAGTAAAGAAGGAAGAAAAGCCTACAGGCGGCCATACTTCGGCTAATGGGGGTGGCGCCATATTTGAGAGAGGAGAAGACGTCTTCAGCAGACTTGGAAGAGGACTGCGAGCAAGGGCTCACTAATCAACCATCAAGCCTAAACCTTACTTACTCCTACTCCTAGTAGGCCAATCACTGCCTTTTTAATGTGAATGGGATTCTGTCAAAGTAAGGGCGTATTCTCTAGCAGCAGCAGATTATGTTCCTACAAAAGGAAAGAAATCCAAAACAAAAGGAGTCGGGCCTTTCCGGTCTTTGATAAAGAATTAATGTTCAATCAGTTCCTTCCCTTGAGGAGTTGGCTGGACTACACTCTTACAGAATTAGCGGATTTGTCTCTTAGAGGCTTTCGAGGCCTTGGCCTGCGTCTCTAAGACCGGATTTTTTCAATTTAAGGAGCGGGGATAGGACGCGAGGGCCTTCCAAAGGAATTAGGTTTTTTTGCCTACATGGCTACTTCTAGCAGCTCCCGGAATAGCCTTCACTGCCAACCAACCTTGACTCTTTTTGATCTTTTCCTGTTAAGGTCAAATTATCCAACCTCGTAGACAGAATGAGAGACCGTCTTCAGGGCTAGCCGGACTCAGACTTTCGCTGGAAGACTTACACTTATCAAGTCAGTGACTACGGCCATACCTAAGTTTGTAGCTTTTTAAAGATCCCTCATGTGATTGAAAAGATGGAATGTCTTAAGCCTCAATTTCTTTGGGAAGCGGGATAAGACGCATATGATAAGTTGGAGTAGGAAAACAACTGAGGCAATGAAGAAGGGGATACGGCCAAAATGGGTCAATTGGGCTTTGCCAACTCTTGTGGCGGCTTCTTTTCTTACTGCGACAGATTGTCTTTGGGTCAAGGCTCGCTATTGTAATCTTTTGGCGGGACGCATGATTTACTTCCAATGCCTCCTACGCATGGAAAAGTTTTTTCAAAGCTATTCCAAGTATCACTGCTTTAGTCTCTTGCTCTATCGTCAATGGTCAGTCGATTAGCCTGGTGTTAGGGGTACTCTATTAATTTCAAGACCCCGGAAAGTTTAGCTGCCCTTAGATTTTTGTTCTCTTTGCCACAGTAGCGGATCTTATTCTCACCAATCTTCCGCACTTTTAACAAATCACATTTGGGACAGCATAAAAGCTATTGATCTTCCCCTCTTTCAAATCATAAGAGCAGGTCTTTTCTCCATTCGATCTTTTTTCAAGGTTGAAAAGAAACCTTACCTTTTTTTGATCCTGACTTCTTACCCCATCCAAAAAAGATGGAAGTGGGTAAGGCAAACTCTGTCTATTCCCAAAATGGAGTCCTGTCTCTGGTCTGCGATCCTGGAAAGTCTTCCTAAAGCATATAATCTAAACTCGATAGAGATGAAGATGAATGTTCCTCAAGACCGTCCATTTTGCCAAATCTTCACTGAAACGGCATCATTCTGCCTAAACTTTACCACATTGGTTTGGCTTGGTTTCTGTTAATTGGTCTCATTCTGAGTCCTGAGTCCATTCGCCAGTCATTTTTCTCTTGGGTTTTGATTTTGAAAAGAACATTAAACACAAATGTCTCAAGAGCATATGGATCTCAGCTTTCCGCATTACCTTATGGCATATATGGAAAAAGCATAATGAGAGAGTGTTCGACCACTCGTCTTCTTCTCCCACTCTTTCAACTCGAACCAATGCTCGATAGGCTCCCCCAGACCAGGGTAGAGTCAAGCTAAAGTTTGATGGCTCTGCCTCTCAAAATCTGGGACCTGCGGGGGCCAGAGGTCTTATTCTTATAGACTATGATGGCCGGTTCCGGGTACTTGCTATTCGATCCCAATCCACCCAGTCTACCAACAACCGAGCAGAGGTTTTGGCCCGGGATTCTAATCTGTTTTTTATTCAAAGTGAGGCAGGTGCACATCGAGGAAGACTCTAAGATTACAATCCAGATACTCCTCCAGAAGGCAACTCCTCCATGGACCCTCAGGACCATTGTCTAGGGTTGCCAGTTTATGCTACAGTCGTTTCACAGCTGGTCAGCGAACCACGCCGGGAAGAACTAAGTCATTGAAAGACGTTCCCCTAGTGCTTCCCTTTCAATTCAATTCAAGAAGTACGAGTCGAGCGGGTTTCATCTTGTTAGGCTTCGGGATTATGGCGGCAATCAGGTGCCCCACACCAAAGCAAGGGCCCCTTCCGCCTTAAAAGTTAAGTAAAGGTAATTTATTTCGAAACATAACTTTTTAAGGTAATGGGCAACCGAGTGTGAAACGAACGAAAGGAGGTGGAATTTCTTTTTGAAGGTTAATCCTCGATCGAATGAAGGCTTTATTGCTTGCCTGTTGGGGCCTTTTCTCCTAAGGCTGCTCCTTTCTTTCATTTTATCGGGATTTTTCCTTGCCCCGCCGATTAATTACCCAACGACACTATGGTTTGAAAGGGGCCGCTCTAACGCTAACGCTATGATCGTCTTTGCTATGTCCTCATTCCATCGGTGGAGAATCCGCTTTCTATTCCACTCGTCGATTTATCTATTTATGATTGAGCTAACTGACTGAAACCTTTCCACTGCGGTCGGGTGGGATCGTCATGGCTGGTGGATCAACGGCTCGCCGTTCCACCAGGGATCTATCCAGAGTTTTGTGTAAGTTACCGTTCTAATGAAGTAAGAGATCCCCTTAAGGACTATCTATTTGGCCGCTGACCTCCAGTCGAAGGAGGCGGATAACTGTAGCCCGCTAACGGTGATTCCTGTGGGAAGCACTTATCCTTATCTTTCATTACCTGAGCAGGCACTCTACTCTGGCTTAGTGACCAGTCTCCATAGTTTCGGATTTCCCGGTCTGAACGTTAGACTTAGAGTATCATTCTGACAAGAAGGAGAGCTACGCCTTTTCTTCTTCTATACAACACAGAGTGAAAGAAAGAAAGGGAATCCTATCCAATCTCGCTGAGAAGGACGGAAAGACTACCAGCCTATGCCGACTTCAGCTCCTTTTCTTATTTTTCTTCTATATAGAGAATCTCTCTTTCTTCTTCAATCGATGCCTACCTCTGGCTCTGGGCGGGAGGTGTCCGTCTTTCCTTCGCTAGCTACTTGCTTTGCGACCTTTGCTACCTTTCAAAGAGCCGGGACGAATATGAACATGAACCCTTTCGCTCCTCTCGTTGTCACGCTTCGCTCATTAGTCCTTGCATACGCCGATGATTCAACTCCGTGCTTTCGTGGAAGTCTCACCTATCCTTGAAGTATGACGTCTATAGTTTCTCCCTGCGGGAAGCATTAGCACCTCAGCTCAGTACGCATAGAAGTGAAGTCTACCTCTATGACGCTCTACTGGCTTGAAACTACTTATACCAGGAACCCGAGCCTACTGAATCTGGTTTCAGTTCCGATGAAGCGTCCCTCCAGAGCAAAATTGACCTGCACAAGGAAAGATCAATGAAAGTCGAAAGTAGATGGAACTACATCTTCTTCTCTTTCCCTACTTTTGCTTGTTTACATAAAAAGATGAGTGAAGAGTGGGCAGGACTGGAGGAATCAGAGGAATCGGACTTTCTTCTTTTTTATTATGCGATTTCTAACCACACTCTTCAGATTCAATGGGAGCATTCACTCTCCCTCTCCCGTCCATCTCAAAGCCGAAGCTTTCCTACAGCTCCCGACTCCGCCTTTTCTCCGACGCCGGTATCATAATTCCAAGACCAATCTGGAATTGGTGAGAAAATCGCTGATGCGAACTCTAACCGTGCTACTGAAAGCACTTTGTGCATCTTCTGTTGCCGGGAAGAAAGACGTGTTGGGTCAGTCCGGCACGTCACGCTTGCTAATACGGCCCGACTGCCCCTAGACTTTGATCGATCGACCGACGTAGGGATTTGCATGGGGCCTTGCGCGTCGCGTCGGAGATTGTATTACAATATACGTTTCAATGGGCGTAGGTACAGGGGGTGTGGCGTACGCCACTGACTTTCTGGTGTGCAGGATGCACTTCCCACATTATTGTACAGTAGGCCTTGGAGCCCTCATCTGTAGGTACTTAAAGGTGTGATGATCGCATATGCGGAGCAGCTTCGTTCGAGGGCCGACAGTCAGCACAAGGGCCTGCGGGCAGGGGGAAGACCCCGCCGAGTAAGGCTTAGGCCGGCTGACCACTTATATTGGAAAGGCAGGTCGAACAGCACTAGTTCCGGCCGAACCCAGACAAAGGAAAAGGTTTCAAGGAAGCAGGAACGAACGGAATGAGTGAAATGAAATGAAACGAATAGAAAATCTTCAATTTTCTTTTTCGCTCTGAGTTTTTCTAATAGTCTATAAGCTTCTCTTCGAGCATAGAATGAGCCCAACACCAACCACCCACGGGGGAGGAAGGACTTCTTAGCCTCCTTCCGCTCAAACCGCCCCCGCGACACATGGTAGAGAGCCTTCTCGAGAGAGCTTGCAAGTCCAAGATCTGGTCTTCTCTTTCTCTGTCGGCGACTACGCTGCTAGCTTGACTTCCAGCTGCGGGAAATCTAAGTCATTGCTCTTAGTTAGAAAGAATAGGTTTGAACTCTTGTTGCATGGTACGGCGTTCTGGTCAGAGAATAAGCGTATGAAGAAGAGTTTCCAAAGGATCTCCTTCTCAGGATGGAAATAAGTACGCAATAAAGTAAACTGTCCTTTCAAGGGACACTGACCTTGGTCCAATTCACCCATAGGAGGAAAGAGAGGTTTTTCTATTATAAGGAAAAGTTTCTTCTCGGACTTGACCCTCTCCCCTTTGGTCCTCTTTGGCTGAACGGGAATGAAGCAGATAGGTCTCAGTCGAAGGCATGAAGCGATGGGATGATATGGAAGAAGATTCAGTGATCCCAGCAGGGTCAATCTCATAGGGGAAGTCCACTAGTGCACTTAGCGGGACTTTAGAAAGGTGCGAGAAGCTATGGAATGTGGATCGAACGAGAAGGATTAGAGCAAGTTCCGGGAGTTCTGTTTGCCTAGTTGGAAGGAGAGGCTTATCGATGACCGAATGAGTTGAAGGCTTTTCCTTTTTACTCCCAATTTTTGAGAGTATGACATGACGCTCAACGATCTACGATAGTCTTTCCTCTTCCAGCAGCTACGAAAGATATTGGAATAGAGGTGGGAAGCCAACTCTAACAATACTGCAACAGGAAAAGACAGAAGAGGAAAGGACAGTGATGGAAGAAATCGGACAAGCTTTGGAAGATAAAAGGTACTCTTACGCTATGAAGATTTTTGCAGGGGCATTGTTTCTCTAGTGTGAAGTTCGAGGTAGTGATTGAGTGGATCGAGAGAGCAGTTGTCGGTTTGGTCAAAATATCTGGTTTTCGTAATGTAGAGTGGCTGGAGGGAACCCCAGTGGGTAGAGTAACTGGCCGAACGAACGGAATGAGTTGAACTTAGTGAAACGAATCGCTCGAAGAGCAAAGATACGTAGGTTTGAGATACAACGTCATACGTATTCGTTCACTCCAAGAAAAAAACTTTTATTCCGTTAGTTCGTATCTCCAGCTTCTCAAATCTTTTAGTGAAACGACTCAATCTATACGAAAGTGAGAACTATCTCAAGTGCCAGATATGAATGAAATGGCCAGGCAACTAAGTTTTGGCTGGATACTTGGCTCGATGGTGTCCCTCTCATTGAGTCAGCTCTTGTGCCAATAAGCGAAGAATAGCTTAAATAAAGACTCTCTTGCTCCTTTCGAAGCAGATATTCGTACGTCCATTGGGTTCAAAGAGGGTGGCACTGGTTTCGGCTTTCCTTTTGATTAGAAGGGATAACATTTACCTTTATTGCGTTTTCTATTAAGTTAAGGAGTTTTTTTTAGTTAGTACATTAACCTCCCCTTGAATAATTGGGGTCCGAGGGCCGTCCTTCAGCTCTGATTCACCACCGGGGATCAATAAGCCTACTCAATTCGGAGGAGGTCTTTTAGGTATCGGAATATCCGCTGTCGCAGATCCGCTTGCCAGCATAGCATGAAACTACTTCAAAGCGTCGGGTCGTTTTGACTTTGACTTCAACGAAAGAGTCTCTCACTATCATAAGTCCGCAGCATAGCCGGAAAGCTAGTCTTAGTCTCCATTCGATTGTAGTCATTTCAAGACGAGTTTCGAAGAATGCTTTAGTACTAAGGTCTATATACTAATATAGTAGTAAGTTTATCCAATTCAAGTAGGAATTGCCCTCTTTCCCGTGGTACTTCTGTTACATCCCATGATACTCTCCTTCCAGCGATTGAGACTTCCCTGTAATCCAGTTCATTCAAGCTTAGGGCAAGGGTAAAGAAAAGACCTAAGAGAAGATATCGCATTAGACTTTGAACTGCATTTCTACCTAGCTAGGTTCAAACCCACCTATCCTCTTCCTCTTAAAAAAGAGTTTGAGGTTCATTCGTCAAGCCCTTATCGGAACGGAAGGCAAGCAGTAGCTGAAAGTTCAACAAAGAGTATCTCTCTCCAAAAAGCAGATTTTATTGTTTTAGAACAAGATATTGAGGAATTGTCCATACGTAAAATCATCATTATTGATAATTGATACGGGCGGGAATCTTTTGGTTACAATAGAAAGTGATGTGGATTATTCAAGAATCGAAGTCGATTTGCTTTATAATAATAATAAAAAAAAAAGATATCATAGAACTTCTATGATCATATCGCTCGCCATCAAATATCAAATTCGAGGGGAGAGTGGTACTGACTTTAAAGCGACTTGACTAACTGTGATTGGATGCCGAAGGCGTCGTCCTTGTGACCAGCTAACTTCCGTTACTACCACAGGAGAGCTAACAGTAAGAGCAGATTCGGTATCTTATAATAACAACAGACTTTCAGAATGACAGGACTGAGCGAAATACCATCTGAAAGAACTGACCCATGTTCAAGAGCTTGAAAAATTAAGTTCAAGGCTTGACTTTAGAGTGAAATCTGCTTTTCATCATTGTGAACAGGAGGGCGATATTCTACCGAGGATGGTTTTAGTAAAATGTCACTTACATAGGAGAAAGTCTAAAATAAGACCAATCTTCGATTCCCTGCAACCAAAAAATATGGCTCACAACCTTTAAGAGAGCCACGGCCTATTTGAGGAAATGACCCAAAGAAAGGATAAGGGGAATATGGAGCGCACACCCCCCTCCGGATAGGAGACAAGTGAGAGGATAGGAGGAATTCGAATTATTACCGAAGCCCAAGCTCGGATTAAATTAGAGGCCCAACCGTTACCTACCACCATACCTAACCCATTCCTTACACTTACAGCAAGACCAAAACAGAAGGACGACCGGAACGACGGGAACAATACATGGCTCCGCAAAGAACCCAATACCTCACACTCCCGACAATATAAAGCAGCAAAAAGAAGGAAACCAAGATCGAAGAGAGCTTCATCTACCAATGGTACCGGTCCTAAAGGACAAGGCTGGTAACAGATTCGGAAACTTTACCAAGATCCATAGATTTAACCCACTTCAGTGCCTGGCCAGTCTGCAACCTGAACGGTTTGACACATAATCTTCTTCCCGATTCGGGGATAGCGATTGCTTTGGTCTCGAACCAACTATCCTCACTAGACAAGACCCTCGAATTTAAGCCAAGATCGGCAGTAAAGGACAAGATTGACTTTCTCTTACCACAAAACAGATAGCGCTAAACCATATCTTATAGACAATAAAACATATTGATACAATATAGACGAAACGAGACTTTCAGAATACTGAGGCAGGCCATTTTCAATACGCAAAAAAGAAGTCACCCAGAAATGCGAAATTGAAATGGAACAGACGACAATAATCGAGACTTATCGACAATTTCTAAATTTATTGACCAACATTCTTTCTTCTTTTTACAAGAAAAATCGAATCAATACTTTCCTATAACCAATTGACCAAGAAATGATGGGAAATGGAAGGAAAGCAGAAAGTTTTCTATACGCAAAATTACCTTTTTTTCTGGGAAACTTAGAAAAGAAAGACGAAAAGAGGGTCGAATCACTCATAAGTGAAGTTAATACGAAAAAACGAATCGTAAGAGAAACCTTCAGATTAATAGGAGGCTATGTGTAAGTAAGCCGTTCTAAGAGTAATTACCAAAAGGTCTCTGGGTTGGTACCTGTCCATTTCCAAAATCACTGGGCATAGAATGCACTCTGACTTTCCTTCGTCCCCGCTCTTTCATAAGATTGATTGGAAATGAAAGCAGGAATGACAAAAAGAATTTTTTTTTAAGAAGGCCAAGAATGTCTATCAGCTAGACAGAATTAGATTCAGACCAACTACGAACCCGATCCGGCACATAGACGATCCCTAAGGACATAGGTAAGGATAGAAAAGAAGAAAATTAGCAGACCAAAAATCGACCTGGCAGGAGAAGAATAATAAATGAGTTACAACCCTAACACCACCCACATTGGAAACAAGTCTGACTCTAATCCGGCCTACCCTACCAACCGTAACAGACAACTGGCCGAAGACAAGGATAACACTATACATAACTAAGACTTTCCCAACTATGTACATAGAGATAGATTGGAATATTGCTAATGAAGCGTCATATAGGGTTATTGACAAGACATAAACCCACTGGTAGTTTTCAACCGGTTACGATTACTAGTCAGAAACCAAGTCCGCAGAGACTACTATTTCGTTTATTCGACGAATCCAAGAGGAATGGACAAGGATAAGCCTCTACAAAGAGGGCATAGAACTTTCTTCTCTTCTCTTACAAGAAAAAAGATCACTCCTATAACCTTCCCCTACATCGTAATCGCAGGAAAGAAAATGACGGAATACTGCCAAAAAGAACTAAGTCACCGCATACAGACGAGCAGAACGTATTCCAGGCAAATACCACTCACTCCAGGAGCTATAGAAATCGTCTTTCGTTTTCTAGTTCCATCCCCTTCAAAGAATAATTCGAACCCTCAACAGTCCTCCTTACAGTCCACCCACTGGTATCGATTTCCATTGACTAATACGTAAGACGGAACGATATTCTCATCTATATGTAGCTTCTTTTTTTTAGTGGCTTTCACCACTGCTCCTTCTTCCCTTCCTGCATTCATTAAAGAGTAAACGGTATTCCATCCACGTCTACGGATCCTTCCCCGGATTCGGGTTAGTCTTTGTCTCTGACGCGGCTTAGTCACAAGCTCCCTGCCCTCTTATAGCAGAAGTAAGGAGTGTGCGAGTCTAGTTGTCACGAGCAAGCCCACACCGAGGAGAGAATTGATGTCGTCACACTGTAAGCTGTCCCGCCTATTATGAATCTTTACCCCTGTTAGCCTTGTCTTGTCCCCTTGAGAATTTCTGTCTAAAGCGCGTTCCCTTACTTGAATACTTGTAGTCACCCTGGTTTTCGAATTCCTTCCCGGGAATTTAGGCTCGGTTAGTTTCTCCCCGGTACTATCTTTTTCTGCCTTTCATTTCATACTTCCGAAAGCGCTTACTAGCTAGGTTGGCCGTTAACTCCTTTAGGGTGGCTCCCTATCTACAGGCAAGGTACCTCATCGTAGGGAGACAGAATCCGACTCGGTTCAAACTCTTTCCCATCCCAACCGAAAGGTTACTAGGCCTCCACCCTTACTCCGTCTTCTCCTGGTTTCTTTCAGGGACATGCCCAGAATAAACTGAGATTTCTTTGTCAGGTTTTCGGGAATTGAATCAATAGTTAACCACCACTTGCAATTGAATCAGAAGGAGCTGTGAACGGACTCACTGCTGTTGGCAAGAATAGGTTAAGGGGATAGATGAGTCATTTTGAAACGAGAGAGGGGCTTGTTTGAAGGAATTGAATCAGTCTTTTCTTGTGCTAGAACCGATTAGGATAAGGGAAAACTGCTATTTCATCCGGTGTGAGAGTAGACGAAGAGAAGAAGCTGTGGCACTGATTCCTTTCCTGTTGATAACCTGTCCTTGTAACTTTCGCCCTGCTATTCCCACTCTGATAGAAGCCTTCTTTCTTGAATTCAAGCCTTGCTTGTAAGTCCCAACCAACTGCCTATATTGTATGACGCTTTCGTTTTCCTCTTTCTTGGCAGCGGTAAACACTCCAACGCTATTTAGATTTAGTTACCTAGCCTGCTAATCTATTGAATGAGGATACGGATATTCGTAACAAGAATAGTAAAGGATTGTTTGTTGGACTGGCCAGTGATTCATGCCCGACTTGAGAGCCTCTTAGCTAGAAGAGAAGTAGAATGATGCGAGTTAATGCTAGTTTCCTAGCAGCTCATTGACTTATCCAGCAAGCCTATTAGCAAGATCGACTTCATGAACACTATGCCAATCCAGCTAGTTCCTCAGCTAGGTGAGTTCAGCGAGTCTCTGATTCTGGCTACTCGTTTAGCGATTAGCAGTTAGCGAGTGTTTATCTATGTCACACTTTGATCTCAGACACTCCTTGCATTGAATTCCGGAAGTTCTCGCTGACCGAGCCACGCGAAGAGTACCAGACTGGTGCTTGTACGTCTTCCCATTCCAGGGTCAATCGAGTCTACGAACGGAGTGCACCAAATTCATTCTTTTTCGAGACCAACCTTTTGTTGTCGTTCAAAGAGTAATTGATTTATAAGTAGGCATTGTAGCAGTTGAATGTGCTTTCATGCATTAGGCAGTTGGTCTGGGTATTCCTAACATTTCCTTAATACTAAGTTTCTCTATCTCAAAGGCCATTGAAAGAGCCGAACATAAGGTTTAATGTAGGAAGTCTGGCTTGCAGAATAAGGTTTCAAGGTTCAACGCGGATCGCATCATACCAGGCAATCCTTATTGAGTACTTTCTTAATCCCAGATCTGCTTTTATAAACCACAAATGAAATCCCCGTTCACTCTTGCTCTTAGAGCTAGTAGTTGAATAGTACGTTCTCTTGACTAGTGGGATAAGTTTCATGCTTGCTATTCCTAGTGCTCTTACTTCCCTCTCTTTGGTCTACCCGGGTTAAGGACTTATGCTTTTGGAAGTATGGATTGTTGCATTCATTAAAGCGCAGTCTTTTCAAGCTTGATAGTTACCCCTCCCTAGCTACTAGAACAATAGGAAGGACTAGCTTTCTTTCTTTTAAGAAAGCAGCAAATCCTTCTCACAGTCGTTAGTTCGTTGATTAGATCGTCATCCCTATTAGGTCGTAGCAGCTTCAGGATATGACGCATGAGATCGCATTCCCCCACACCCTATAAGCCTTCGAGGTTTATCGTAACCTTGCCTAGTGACTGATACCGGCAGCCCATACGTGGGATACCCAAGACTTAATTACTTGTCTTTATAACTTCTCATTCTGACTTTGAAAATGAAATAGCAGCATAAGTCCTAGTTTAGACTGACGCAGCAATCCTTCCCTCACAGGACCCATGATGGGAATCCTCTGGAAGCTCCGTGTGGGATATCTAATGCTAGAAGTTAGATCAGAAAGGCCCTTCTCAGAAGAATTGGCATGAAGGCTATATCTATCATATAGTTATCGATTGATAAGTGACTTCGTTTCCAAGCTTTTCCGTAATTATCTAAGTAAATCCAGCTCGTCTTTATTCTCTTATTCCATTCATGAGTTGCTAACTTACTCTTTATCAATAGTGTGATTTTTCTCAGGTGACTGATCGAGTTGAATCATAAATTAACAGATAGGGGAATGGCCTGCTCGTCATGCTCTCGAAGCAGTCGTAAGCCTAAGGTAAGGTTTGAAATCCGTTTGTTTAGCCTAGCCCTTTATCGAAATAGAATGCGAAGAACCGTGAAAGTGGCACGAACCGGGATATCCTAACGGAAAGAGAAAGGCAGACGCCAATCCCAGGAACGGAGCGTAGAAGGTATGAGTTCGACACCCGCTTAGCCTATAGCTTTATGGCTTAGAAGAGTTGCTGGCATTGGCTCTTTGCTTTAGGGACAGTCGATCAAGGGGATGACGGAAGATGGCAGAGAATGTAGAAGATAGCCACAGACAAGGGCTTATAAAGCGCTTAGAAAAAGGAGTGGATTAGGGCTTAGTTACAGGGGCAGACATCCCGAGAGAGTGAAGTACGCATTCAGCCTCTGAATCATACTAGCCCACCGCCCCTGCATTCATCCTGAGAGTTCTATTATCCCGGGAAAGTGCTATTAACTCTTCCTAAACAGCGGATTCCCTTGCCGTTAGATCCGCGCTTGAAGGCGAAGTCTTTATTCTTGGCTTGAAAACAACCTATTTGGATTCAATAGCAGCTGACCCGACTCTTCATCCCGCCTCTACATGAATAGGTTCCCCAGAGCCAACCTACTCGGAATCCGCCGTAATCCGATCTAAAGCTAGCTCAGTTCTCCTACCCCGGTCCTTTGGCAATCACGTCATTCCATTCTTGCTTCAAAAACGGTGCTTCCCTTCCTTCCCAGTGGAGGCTACTACTGAACTGACTGTCTTAACTAGGATCCCTTCTAGGTCTTGAAGAGCCTCAATTAACTTAATTGAGAAGAAAGAGTTATGCACTTTCTAACTCTTCTTACTTAGTTGAGTAGTGCTGATCTCGTCTTCTCATTCCTGTAGCGAGTGCCCTCATGGGTGTGTTGTGTGATGAAGTCTCTTCTTTTCCCTTTTTTTTTACTGTAATAGGGCTTGATGTAGATAGTCCAATAGTCCAGTAGAGGCGGCTACTTCTCTTATCTTATTGTATTTCGATGATCTTTTATTACCGGAAGAGGCCAGGAAGGACCGACCTAAAAATGAACACATTAATGTATGGGAAAGGGGATAGCCTGAAAGGAATATTGATTCATAGGAAAAGACTCTATAGGCATATGCTGAGGCTTAAACTTATTAAAAGAAGGACAAACAGGAAGTGAAATGGTCTAAGTTTGATTTGCCAAGGTGGGAAGGAGTATATCCACTAACGAGAATACTGCAGAACTCGTAATGGCTTACAGTAGGTCTGCTTATGGATAGACAACTACAATTGGAACAGGTCCAGAAGAAGAATGAATTTAAGGGGGCTGGCCGGAGGGACACGAGAGATGAAACCTCCTACCAATCAATCTATTCCCAAGCCGTGGGTTACTTGCCCTGCTTTTGGTTGCCTACTAGCTCCTACCACCCATTCCACCTCGTATATTATTCGCACGCATGCACCTGTACTCTTTATATTATAGCATTCACTTCTATTAGGATCCGCTTAACATCCTAACCAACCACCGAAAAGCTACACACGTTATGTTACTACCGCCGCCGGTAATGGAAGACTATACCTCTCAAGTCTAATGCCAGAAGATGTATTCACAGACTGGGGTGCGTGCCTCTTCCCCACCAAAGGAACTCTCGACCCTGGACAAGGCCGTCATCACTAACCATTCCCTTTCTCTTTTTGCATTTCTTATTTCTTGGTCGGTCGCTTCCTGAAAGAAAGAATGGTTTGTTATAGTCTAGAGCGTTGCGTTGGCTATGGTGCCATTTGCTTTTGAATGAGTTTATGCGCTTTCTTTACTACGAAGCTCTTTCTCCCGTCTCGGACGTGATTCGTATTTGATGCTCTTATCGGATTGGATGCTTGATTCCTTAGCGGAGCTAATGATTTTAGATGCGGAATCAGAGCAGAGCTAATGGCTCACTTCACTACCTTAAGCCCAGGGGCATTCTCTTAAGCTTCAAAAGAGTCTTTCTTTCCTGGGATAAGTTGAACTGTTTACTTTGATTTTCACTACTCCGAATTCTTTTCACTCTTTATGACAGCAGCTAGTTCAGTGGCATCTATGAAGCTCAGTTGTCTTTCTTTTGTCTGTTGAGACTCTCTTTCTCCCTCGGAAAACCAGAACTAGTAAGCAGAGTTATTCCCCAACTAGGACTTGCGGGCGAGCTACCCTTGGTTTCAAGCCCTGGTTGAGAAAGAGTTTTCTTTACTAGCCGTTCCCTCTACCGAGCTTACTAGTTCCGTTCATTCCCCACTGTAACTGTAAGAGCTCAGTCGACTACCTAGGTAAACACCTTTCGTCCAAGTATTCCAGCGGTATCCTCTTGGTCGAGAATGGCTAGTTGCGTGGACTTTCATCTTTATATATAACATAACGTGTTCTAGCCGAGCATGGGTAATCTCCAATAACTGGGAGCGGAACCTTCCCCCCGAAACTTGTCACTCTTCAGCTCCTCCCCTGAGTTGGAGAGTCTCTTCGCTCCTTCGCTTCTACAACTATGCCCCTACTTTCGGTACTTACTTTCTTTCCTTTCCACCTCAATCTTCGCTACTCTTACCCTCTCGCTACCTGATCTACTCCCACAGTTCGCTAACGGTCACCTGGATTAAAGGCTTTTCACGGTAGGGCCGGAAGGTAACTAAGCTAGCCTTTCTTTTCAGGTCCATCAAACAACCGCTCGGGTAAACAGATGAGCCTTCAGACAGATTCCCAGAAAATCGAATTCCAATCAAAGACTTTTTCTCTTTTCAGTGGCCGGGACCTTACATACTTTTTCCAGGAGTGGATTGAAATCCTCAGCCATATGGACGATCAGAGTCTTTCTTGTGTAGAGAGCACCCTGGATGGCTCCATGCGATGTGATATACAGATGTGGCAAAACCTAAAGGTTCCTTTACTCGGGCTGTGGGGAGACATTAGCTATGCGCCTGCAATGGTTAGGAGGCAGATTGGATCAAAGCAATTCATCACTTCTGGTGGTGGCCTGCGAGCAACTATCTCTTCCTGCCTACCTATACACAACGCCTTTACGCAAGATTCAACCCTTGATCTTGATATTGAATTCCGGGATTTCAGCTTAAATTCAAGCATAGAGGACAAAGATGAAGACTGTGGAGTATGCTGAATTCAGGCGACAAGACAGGAGCAGACATAAGAAAGATCAGATCAAGGAATCAAAGCCTTTTTTCTTTGTGCTTTGGCCTCCAAACGCGTCTTGACGGGAAAAGGATTGACATCGAGTTTGCGCTTTTGAGATCAAAGGCTGGAGCCGGCCCGGCAGACAACGCAACTCTTTGAGGTTACGAGGTGACGACATAGATTCACAAAGGCTTTCACCTTAGCTGGATCAGCCTCAATTCCTCTCTCACTCACGATGAAAGCGTCGAGCTTTCTCGAAGACAGCCTTGACTTTTTAGTTGTAATCTATCCTATCCTTTAGGCGGGGATAGGTTCATAGGAGGACTTGGTTACATAGGAAGGAAAGGCTGAAACGTCAAGGGATAAGAAAGGGAATTTGCAACACTCTTAGTAGAAGGCCCGGGTATTGAGTTGAAACTCCCTCTATCCTCAGTTATTGCGTACAGGACAAGCTTTTTATTGAGGGCTCTTTATGCCTTTGACTTTGACACTACAGGGGATAAAACAAGAAATATCCTAAGCAATAAAGATGTTCCTATTGATACTAGCACTAGTGGGACTGGGACAGGCTCCCGGGGAAAAGGAATTACACTAGATCTTGGCAATGGCACTCCAACAAGCTCGGCAGGGAGAGAAAGAAGAGAAGGAGATGTCCCCTATAGAAAAATAAACCAGCCCCTCATTAGAGAGAGTAAATAGAATAGTGTCGGGCTTACGACAGTCTGACTTTTGAACGACTAAGCAACTACTAAGCTCCCGCCCACCCCCAACCAATTAGGGTAAAGTGTTCATTACTTGGAAGAATCAAAAAGTCTGTCACGGGGCCGAAGGTGTTCTTAGAAAGACGCATTCTCGTTCATTGATTCCTCCGTTGACTCTTCTCTCTCGCCCTCAAATCCACCTTTTTAAAGTCAAGCAATTTATGTTGTCTCGTTTCGTCAGCTGAATTTCACCATTCTCTATCGCTTCTCTTATGAAGTGATAAAAGATTGCGATGTATTTTGTACTATTGTGTGTGGCAAACCTTTTTCTTTCCAATGGCTTCAAAGTCTTTGTTGTCGCAGAATCTTTCTCTTTCTTCTTCTTGACTTTGGCCAACATCTTCAAAAATTATTCAATTATTCGAAGCAAAATTGCTTGAGAAGTTGCCATTGACGCAGCCACATATACATATTCTGCCTCTGCTGAGGATTGAGCTACAGTTTGTTGCTTCGTGGAGGCCCATGAGAATCAGAGCCGAGATAAAATGAATAAGAAGATGTACTTCTCATAGCATCAGCGCCCAATCGATATCACTATATCCTATCCAACCAACAACAAGTCTGAAGAGTAGTTGTACAAAATTCTATAGCCAATAGTCCAAGGCTTTTATCTTCATAGTCTTAAAGCTGCGGGGCTTTGCATAAATCTGGATAAGAAAAAAGCTGCAAACATGATGTCGGGCCGGTACAAAAGACTTCCAACCAAACTTCGATAGTTAGAGGCATTCACCTTCTTTTCGGAATCTTCTTTTATCCATTTTTTTACAATAGGAGTAGAAAGAGATTTGCAACCAAACAAAAGAACTGATTAAGAATATTTTAAGCATCTTTCTTTTTCCGGCGACTTAGAAGGCTTTTTAGGGTTGTTTTTATTATGCCTGGATGAAGATTTTCAGTTATGTACAGTTGTGGTCTTTGGTATATGTATATTAGTTTAAGCATTACCTTTTTCTTTTATATTCAAATAAATTAAGCTGTTCCAATCCCTACCTATAGCAGAGGAGACCTCAAGTAACGTAACCGGGCCAACCCAGAAGCCGATCACCACACCTATGGGAAGCAGTCAGACACCCCAGTTTGATGATCACTACTGTGAAGTTGGATGGAAGAAAGTATGACGCCTGGTCTTAGTCGGCAAGGATGTTCATAGGGAGCAGAAGGAAGTGAAGGTGTATTACCGAAGAAGGAGCCGCCCGCGGATGATCCATCCCATGAGGACTGGGAAAGTGACAATCTGACGGTTATGTCTTGGCTTCTTCTTATCGATGATGATGATGTCCCTGTGAGTGAAGCAGTACTCCTATTCCGTAGTGAATCCTGAAAGATAATAATATATGCTTTTGACCTTGACTCTGCAGGAGATTTCGTGTGAGATACCGCTGACTTAAAAGAAAAAACTGGAGATACTCCTCCGGGCAGACGGAGACGTCACATATTACGTTACGGGCACTGTATCTCGGGGCACTCAGACTAGTGATAACGGGAATCCGTTACCTGTAAGAGTTAGACTCGCACGAGGAAAATGTAAACTCTAACTCCGCATTAAAGCGTTACAGAAGAGTAACAGCGGAAAGGCCGGGTTACCCTTACTTAACATGTCTAACCCTATTTGAAAGAGGCATTTACCTATCAGTCCTAGTCCTAAGGCGCAATCGGAGCACTACTACATAGAAAAGATTTCTTGCTACCTATTATTCTGTGGATAGAAGAGAAGACCTTTGGCCTTTTCCGTACTTCGTCTTAGATATTTTTCGAATTTCATAGTAGCAGATGCTAGGCGTGATTCCCCCCGGAGCTAGCAACTGACCCGACAGATGGTACATAAACCGGTGACGAATCCAAGGCTTCCATTTCACCCTTCGATCAGGCTAATTCCTTATCTATTATAGGCAGGGCAGGCTACTGAGTGAAAGTTTAGGCTTCTCAAGGCTTCTTTTACGGATGAACTCAAAGTAGAGTAGCCTAATAATAAGGCAAAATCATGCTACGCCATAGCGTGATGCTTAAGACATGCATAAACGGTCAGAGGCGCTTAAAAGGAAAGTGAAATTCGAAAGGAAAGACTGATGCGTTTCAATAGAAGGCAGGCGTGTTCTTGAAAGCGATAGAAAGACTTACTCTTTAACGTCTACCAGTGCTAGTCGAATCAACACAACTCCTTTTATCGCGCTGACGAGAAGGTTCATTTCATCCACGTCAAAGCATTTTTGCCATAAAAAAAGATCTTTTAGACTTGACTTATGCGACTTTCAATTTCATTTCGCTATTGCTATTGTTTGTTATTTATTTCTTCTTTTCTTTTTTCATTTCTTCACCGGGCTTGGACCATGTCTCCCGAACAATCTCAGTACATATGGCGCAAGACGATTCCACATATCGAGGTCGGAATGGGATCGGGTGTTTTCACGTCTCACCGTAGTGCCCGGTTTGTCTTTCTTTCCGATTGATGAACAAGAAGGAAAATGGAACTATTGGATTTTTTGACTTGCCTCCGGCTACGTGTCCAAAGGCCACCCCTCGCCCGCCCGCCACCAGTTACTTTGAGCGCACCTCCTATGTTGGTTGCCCCTTTCTCGTCGTCTACTTGCATAATAAGGTCAGCATTCAAGCCCAGCTTCTTTCTCCGCCTATCTATAGCTATATATAGATAGTAACAGGCGCAAAATAGACGAGACGAATCTTTGTTTTAAAGAGGAGCAAGCGGAGGCTCGAAGGCTTTATGGCGCGCTTTCCGTTTTCTCGCTTACTAAGCAAACGTAGGAAAAAGCGATCATCAAGCTTTGTTCTCCCGGGCG
>Ga0268252_1000031_pt1 | contig 86032 bp, 71 predicted proteins | sample AgamicMgSfrz_FD_200244 | JGI IMG/M metagenome (GOLD analysis project Ga0268252, IMG submission 200244) | Agave microbial communities from Guanajuato, Mexico - Mg.Sf.rz (v2) (version 3) | ecosystem: Host-associated > Plants > Phyllosphere > Phylloplane/Leaf | place: Guanajuato, Mexico | collected... | reverse complement strand
GCTGCGAGGTTGCGCGCGCATCGACCGCCCGCTGGCGGGACTGCGCGGCGAGCGCCTGCCGGTACGCGGCTTCCGCCGATTCGATCTGCGCGCGCGCCTGCCGGTACTGGGCCGGATACTGCACGCGCGCGATATCGAGCTGCACGCGCGCCGCGTCGAGCTGCGCCTGCGCGAGACCGAGCTGGGCCTGCGCCGCGTCGACCTGCGCGCGGTAGTCGCGCGGATCGATCTCGACGAGCACGTCGCCGCGCCGCACGAAGGTGTTGTCGTCGACCGCCAGGCGCGTCACGTAGCCGGACACGTGCGGCGCGACCGCAATCGCGTTGCCGTCGGTATACGCATCGTCGGTGCTTTCCTGGTTGCGCGTCGCGAACCACCACACGAGCCCGCCGATGAGCAGCACGAACACCACCGCGCCCAGGATGATCAGCGGCTTCTTGCCGGGCCGCTTGCGTTCGCCGTCGCCGTCGTTGCCATCCCCGTCGCCGCCGGTGCGGCCGCCGCGATCGTCGTGCGGATGGTCGTCGCCGCCACCGCCGCCCGGCGCGTCGGTCGGGTGCTCGCCGTTGCGGCCTGGCGTTGCGCCCGAGCCGCTGCCGCCGCCGGACTGGCCGTCGCCTGCACGGGCGATGGCGGTGGGCCAGCGCTCGAACGCAGGCGCTAACGCCGGCCAAGGCGCGCGCATCGGCGTCATCGGCATCGACAGGGCGACACCGGCCACCGCCGGCGCGAACGCGTCCGGCGCGCCGGTGCGTCGCGGTCCGGGCGTCAACGCGCGCCGGACCGCGACGCACCATCGCTCACGAACGGACAACGGGCACAGGATCGCATCGGGCATGAAACGGGGCTCCAGGCGGCGGCGCGGGCGACATTGCTCGCGCCGACCTCAAGCGCGCGATCAAGCAAACGGCGGGCCCGGCCACCTGCTTCGTCCGACCGCGGCATGCGCGATGCGCGACGCGTGCACTTCGACCGCCCCGACAGGACTCGCGAACCATGACACGCTCGACCTCGCTCGACACCGATACACGCGGCGAAGATCGCGGCGACAGCACGCCCGGCCCCGAAGGCACGCGCCGCGGCACGGGCACGCCGCCGCCGCGCAGCGCCCACGACCCCGCCGAAGGAAAACCGACCGAGCCGGGAAGCGGGACGCCGCCGCATCGGCCCGACGAACCGGACGACTCGCGATAGTTCATACGTCGCGCCGCACCGCCCGTCTGCCCTCGATGGCCGGCGGCAGAAATGACAAGCCGTTGAAAAATCGCGGACGGCGATCAGGCAGCGGCCCTGAAACGTCCGCATGCCGGCCGGCGCGGCGCCGAAGTGGGCATGCACGTTGCTGTACAACGCCGTGGATCTTTCAATCACCCGCCGCCTGCCTTGCATGACGCTACCCGACCCGGCCGATTTCCCTGTTCGCGCGGTGCCCTTGGCGCCATTGGCAAAGGAACGCGCCACGATCATCTGCCATCGCAATCAGCGCGTGCTGCTGGTCGCGCGCGGGCAAGCGTCGCGCTGGACACTGCCGGGCGGCGTGATTCGGCGCGGCGAATCGGCGCTCGATGCCGCGCATCGCGAACTTCGGGAGGAAACGGGGCTTGCCGATCTCGAACTCGCGTATTTCTTCTACGTGGACGGCAACGTGAAACGCCATCACGTCTTCGTCGCGAGCCTGCCGCGCGGCGCGCATGCGTGCCCGGGCCGGGAAATCGCGCTGTGCCGCTGGGTCGGTATCGACGCGGTATCGCACTGGCCGGCCAGCGCGCCGACGCAGCGCATCATTCGTCAGTTCGCGGGCCTGTGCGCCGCGAGCGACCTGCAACCGCGCGCGCTCACGCGTCTTTCGTCGTCTCGTTGAGCCCGGCGACCGGCGACCGCGGATCGCGCGCGAGCCCTTGCGCGAAGACCTTCAGCCCTTCGAGCAGCGGCGTCAACGCATCCCACAGCGCCTCGTCGTGCAGCAGCCGGTAGACGCCGCGCACGCCGGGCGCGACATGCTCGTGCTGAGACGGCTGCCACGAGCCGACGTGATGCAGCGCGTCGGCCGCCGCGAACGCGGCACGGCTGAACTGTTCCGGCGGAATGCGCGACAGCGCCGTCACGAGCACCGCGAGATTCTCCATGCCGCTCTGCATGCCGGGCTTGTCGAGCGCGTCGACGAACGTGTCGGCCAGCCGCGCGTTCGCGCTGATGACCTCGTTCGCGAAGCGCAGGAAGCCGTGCCGGTGCAGGCTGCCGAGCAGGTGTTCGAGCGCGTCGTGCGCGCCGGGCTCCGGCTGCGGAGGCGTCGTGTCGGGGGGCTGGCGTTCGATCATGGGCTTGCTCCGGTTGGGGCGCCAGGCTGCCGTCGTGCCGGCAGCCGTGCGTGCGCCGAATGCGTGTCGTACTCGTTCACCGGCCCCCCGCCGGTGCGGGCAGCCGCGGCCGCGTCACTGCGAATGACCGTCGGGCGACGCCTTGTACTCGCTGCGCGCGCCCATCGCGTCCTCGACGTGATGCACGCCATGCAGCGCGGCGACGCCGTCGATCAGCGCCTGACGTTCGGCTTCCTCGACCTGTCCGGTCAGGCACACGTTGCCGCGCTCGACGCTCACGTCGATGTCGCGCGGGCGGGCGACGAGCCGGCCGAGCGCCGCGCGCACGCGCTCGGCCACCTGCACGTCGCTCGCATCGCCCGCGAGCCAGTCCGCCCGCAGGCCGGCGATTGCGCCGCGCGCATGGTCGGCCGCCCGCTTCACCTGCGTATTCGCATAATCGGCCACGTCGTGCCGGCCCGCAACCGCCTTGTCGCGCAAATATGCGCGTCGGCGCCGACCGGACGCCGGATCGAGGAAGTACATCGCGGCCGCTCCGCACGCGACGGCCACCGCAAGGTTCAACAACGGATTCGAAGGGGTTCTGGAGTTCATGGAGGCACCGTAGGCAATACCCGGAACGACCGGGCTTCGTTTCGGCATGCAGCACGTGCCGTTCCCTGCTGCGAGCGGCGCATGTGAGCCGTCGCGTCACGGTGTGCCGACCGAAACGACAAGCGTTTGAAAAATCATCGGGCCGCGCATCGCTCGATCGGAAGATCCGACGATCAGGATTCGGGCGGCGTGTCGGCCGTTTCCGCGCGCTTGCCGCCCGGCTCGTCCTCGCCGCGCTCGGCCGCGCGCTGCGCCATTTCGACATAGGTCTGCGCCAACGCGCGCAACTCCTCCTCCGACGCATCCTCGATCCCGATCAGCCGGTCGCTCGCCGCGCGCGTGACCGCGAGCAGTTCGTCGAGCTTCAGGTGCAACGCCACGCTGTCGCGGTTCTGGTTGCGCTGCAGCAGGAACACCATCAGGAACGTGATGATCGTGGTGCCGGTGTTGATCACGAGCTGCCACGCGTTGGAGTAATGAAACAGCGGCCCGCTCACGAGCCACAGCACGGTGATCGCGACCGCGCTGCCGAACGCCACCGGCGAGCCGGCCCAGGTGGTCACGCTCGACGCAAAACGTTCGAACGCGCGGGTGACGGCGTTCCCGGCCGGCCGGGAACCGGCGCCGGGCCCGCACGCCGTGTCGCGACGACCGCTCGGTGGTTCGTTGGGTTCGCGCATGAAAGCCTCCGGATTCGATGGTCTCTTTGAATGCGCGCATGAACCGCCGCGCCGCCCGCCGCGAACCAGTCGCAAGCAAGGCGCTTGGGGTTCGGTCCCGTGCGCGCGCCGTCGACACAAGCATCGCGCGTGCCCGGCCCGCAGCCCGTGTGGGCTTTACCGCGGCGCGTGTGTGTCCTCGTCGTCCGGGAAATAGCGCGTGTCGGTCAATTGCGCGATGCCGTAGAGATCCGGAAAGATCGTCGCGACGCTCACGCCGACACCGGCGAGTTCCTGCCGGATCGTCGCGAACCGGGCGCCCGGCACGACGATACGCATCAGGCGGCCGGCGAGGTCCGCATGCTGGTCAAGCGGCACGAAGCGCTCGGCGCCGGCGTCGTAACAGTGAATCGTGAACCAGCCGTCCTGCGCGGTGATCCTCGGCATCACGTGGCGCGGCCGGAACACCTTGGTGCGCGTGACCTGCAGCGGCGCGCGCCGTTCGGCGGCGGTCGCGATGTCGTCGGCGTCGTGCGACAGGCACCACACCACGCCGTCTCCGCCCGCTTCGCCCGCGCGCCGGACCGCGAACCACAGCGCGGCCAGCGCGTTGCCGGACCAGTCGAGCAGGCGCGTACGCATCCCGTGCTGCTGCGCGAGCGCGAGCCAGTCGCACGCATCGAGGTTCTGCCCGGGTTCGAGATGCGGCAGCGCGCGCCGCGTGAATTCGTCGAGCATCCGCGCCTCGACGTCGGGCGACGCGCGCTGCCGCGCGATGCCCGGCACGAGCGGCCAGCCGGCGTTGCACTGCCCGCGAAAGAGCCGCAGCGCCATCGTCTGCCGCTGCGCGCCGATCGCGGCCATGTAGTCGGCCACGCTATCAATTGAGCGGCCTGTCGTCTCGCGCTTACCGTCCATGCATCGCGCCTCCTGTCGCGGCCGATAGGACGCACGGCCCTCGCCTCGGCACGGGTCCGGTATCGTCACTTATCGGATGCCGAACCATCGATACAGCCGGCTGCCTGTCGCCGTCTCGCATCGCGGCTCACGGCGTCTTGCCGTGCTCCTTCTGCCAGCGCTCCATCAGCGCGATCTCGTCGCGCTGCGCGGCGACGATCCGGCTCGCGAGCTGCCGCAGCGTCGGGTCCTTGCCGTATTTGAGCTCGACCTGCGCCATGTCGATCGCGCCCTGGTGATGCGGCGCCATGTGTGAGACGAAATCGCGATCGGCGTCGCCCGTGTACGGCGCGCTCTCCATCGCTTCCATCATTTTTCGGTCGGCGCGCTTGAACGCCTGCGTGGACGTGTCGGGCACGCTGGCGGGATTGGGCGGGCGCAACTGGGCCGCCGCGGGCAGCGCCGACGCGCACGCGGCCAGCAGTGCGCAGGCGGCAGAATGGCGTATGGATGAACGGTTGAATGCAGGCATGAGATGAATCCTCGACAAGAGATTGAACGGTTCGCGTACGGCGCCCTCTCTCGCACGCACACGTCGTACCGGCCGTTGGCGGGGCCGCGCCGCGCGATTCACCGCCATCGCACACGCGCATGCGCGTCGCCGCGTGCCACCAGCGCGCGGATGCGGTCGGCGGTACGGCACGCGATCGCCTGGATCGTCAGCGACGGATTCACGCCGCCCACCGTCGGAAACACCGAGCCGTCGCACACCCACAGGTTCGGGATGTCCCAGCTTCGGCAGTCGGCGTCGACGACGCTCGTCGCCGGGTCGTCGCCCATCCGCACGGTGCCGGCGAGATGGCAGGTGTCGTCTTCCTCGTGCCAGATGTCGCGCGCGCCGGCCGCTTCCAGCGAACGCGCCATCTGCGCGAGCGCATGGCGGATCATCCGGCGGTCGTTGTCGTCGTACGAATAGGTGACGCGCGCGACCGGTAGCCCGAACGCGTCGCGCTCGTCGGCGAGCGTCACGCGGTTGTCCGCGCGCGGCAGCGTCTCGCCGACGATCTTCAGGCCGGCCTGGAAGTTGTAGCGCGCCATCTCGCGCTTGAGCGCATCGCCCCACAGCCCGCGCGCGGCGACCTTGCGCGCCCATTCGATCGGCAGCGGCCCCTGGCTCATCCAGCAATAGCCGCCGAAGAAGTCCTTGCCTTCGTCCGCGTAGTTCCAGTGCTCGGTGATCGACAGCGACGGCGGCCCCTTGTACCAGCGCACTTCGTCGTCCATCGTCCCCCACGATGCCTGGTTGAGCTGCGCCATCAGGTAGCGGCCGACGAGGCCCGAGCTGTTCGCGAGCCCCTGCGGATGGCGCCCGTTCGCGGACAGCAGCAACAGGCGCGGCGTCTCGATCGCATAACCGGCGACAACGACGTTGCGCGCGCGCTGGAACCGGGTCCGGCCGTCGCGCCGGTAATGCACGCCGGTCACGCGATCGCCTTCGGCGTCGATCCGCAGCGCCATCGCGAGATCGCGCACTTCGGCGCCGGCCGCGACCGCGCGCGGAATCCACGTGACGAGCGCGCTCTGTTTCGCATTGGTCGCGCAACCGGCGATGCAGAAGCCGCGATACACGCACGGATGCGCGCGGCCGCGCGGCGCGGACAGCGTCGCGAGCGGCGTCGGCGTCCAGTCGATGCCCATGGCCTCCGCGCCGCGCGCGAGCACGAGCGCGGCCGCATTCAGTTCGTGTGCGCGATACGGGTAGCGCGGCCGCGGCGGGCCCCACGGGTAGTTCACCGGCCCGCTGATCTTCAACGCCTGTTCGACCTCGCGGTAGTAACGCCACATCTCGCGCCAGTCGAGCGGCCAGTCGACGCCGTAGCCGAGCGCGCTGCGCGAGCGAAACCACTCGGGCCGGAAGCGCAGCGACACCATCGCGAAATGCACGGTGCTGCCGCCGATCGCCCGGCCGCTGTTGTTGGTGCCGAGCGTGAGCGGATCGGCGCCGTCGCAGATCCGCTCGTCGGTCCAGAACAGCTTGTGCTGATGCGTCTCGTCCGACGCGAATTCCTCGAGCGGCCGCCACCAGGCGCCCGCATCGAGCGCGACGACCGAGAAGCCGTATTCGGCGAGCTTGCACGCGAGCGTGCCGCCGCCGGCGCCGGTGCCGACGATCACGAAGTCGACCGCGTCGTCGTCGCGGAACATCCGCATCGGCGACCAGCCGCCGACGCGCAACGGATCGGGCGCACGGCCGTCGCGGCCGCGCGGCGTCGGGGCGGACAGCGGTTCATCGGCGGCCATCGTGATCGCCCTCCTCCACGCGCATTTCCGCTTCCCACGGGTCGCGCCGGTTGAAGTCCATCCGCACGTAGCCGCGCGGGCTCGCGGGGCCGCCGAAACCGATCTCGTTCCACGCGAACGGATGGCCGTAATACGCGCCGCAGATATCCATCAGCACGCGCTTCATGAAGAACGTGTGCGGGTCCGTGCCGGCCCACGCCGGCGCTACCTGCGGATCGACGCCGCCGTTCTGGACCGCCTGCAGCAATGCATCGGCATCGCGTGGACCGAGCGCCGCGAACGGGCAGCCATACGCGTGCCGCGCCATCGCGTCGAGCGCGGCGAGACCCGTCTGCCAGGCAGCGCGCAGCGGCGGCAGGCGTGCATCGCGATAGCCGTCGCCGCCGTCGGCCGCGAGCCGCGCGTCGACCAATGCCGCGGTCGGAATCGCGCCAGCGCCGCCCGGCTGCTGCGGGACGATGCGCGCGCACAACGCGCCGAGCGTCGCGAATCGTTCGGGATCCAGATAGCGCGGCGCATTGGCCGCGACGCGCAGCCGCGCATCGATTGCGCGCCGTGTTGCGTCGTTCCACGACGGCGTATCGCGCTTGGCGAGCACGTCGTAGCCCGGGTAGCGCGGCAGCGCGACGGGCTTGCGGTTCACGTCGCTCATGGCGCCTCCCGTTCGGCGAGCGCGGTCGCGGCGAGCCCCGCGATCGCGAGCGCGGTGAAGCTCGGCGGCGCCGGCAGCGGCGGGCCCGACAGCAGGTTCTGCGACCAGTTGCGCCAGCCGCCCATCTGCCGCGCGACGCCGCGCGCATGGAAGGCAACGCCGACGCACCCGAGCACGGCCGTCGCGCGCAGCCATCCTCGACAGAAGCGTCGGTCGGCGCGCGGGCGCGATAGCGCGAGCTGCGCGGTCGCCAGCGCGGCGAGCGGCGGCACGACGACCGGCGCAAACATCGCGCGATGCTGGAATGCGCCGCGAAAATGCAACAGCCCGACTTCGCCGAGCGTGCCGACCAGGCCCGCCGTGACCAGCGCGGCCAGCGCGCGCCCGGCCGGCAGTCCGGCGAGCCGCGGCGCGTCGGCCGGGCTCTCGCGCAGCCGCTCGCCCGCCGCACCCAGCGCGCCCGACAGCAGCAGCGCGAACGGCGCGCCGAGCGGTGCGCCGTAGAACAGGTTGTGCCAACTGAATCCACCGGGCCGCTTCGTCACGTTGTACAGGTGGAACGCCGAGCCGGCGACGCCCACCGCGGCCGACGCGACGTGCACCGCGTCGCGCAGCCGATGGCGCGCGGGCGTGTCGTCCGCGTGACCGTGCACGCTCGCGATCACCGACAGCGTCGACATCGCGAGCGGCGCGAGCATCGCGCGATTGTGAAAGGTGCCGCGATAGTGCTCGACGCCGCTGTCGGCGAGCACCGAGCCGGCCAGCAGCAACGCGCTGCGGTTCAACAGTCGCGCGGCGTCGGCCAGCAACCTGTCACGCTCGTCGGCGCGATGTCGGGGGTGTCGCATCGTTCCTCCTTGTCGGGATTCAGCGCGCGAAATCCAGCAGGTCGGCGGCGCGCAATTCGAGGCCGAGCCCGGCGCGCGTCGCGTCGATTTCCAGTGCGCCGTCGACGAGCGTCGGCGCACCGTCGAACAGCATCCGCTCGATGCGGACATGATCGTGAAACCATTCGACGTGACGCAGGCGCGGGGCCGCACATCCAACGTGCCGGTGCAGCGCGGGCGCGCAATGCGCGGACAGGTCGACGTGATACGCATCGGCCAGCGCCGCGGCCGCGAGAAAACCGCTGACGCCGCCGCAGCGCGTCGCGTCGGCCTGCAGCACGTCGACTGCGTGGCCTTCCAGCAAGCGCCGGAAATCGTCGGGCGTATACGCGTATTCGCCGGCGGCGATGTCGACTCCCGCACCGACGTGCTCGCGCACGAATCGCAACCCGGCAACGTCGTCGCTGCTGACGGGCTCCTCGAACCAGCGGATGTCGCAATCGGCGGCGGCCTGCGCGAACGCGAGCGCGGTGCGCGGCGCATACGCGCCGTTCGCATCGACGAACAGATCCATCTCTGGGCCGAGTGCATCGCGCGCCGCGCGCACGCGCGACAGATCGTGCACATCCTCCACGCCGATCTTGATCTTGCATGCGCGTACGTGTTCGTCCCGCCAGCCGTCGAGCTGCGCGGCGAGCGTCGGCGCATCGTAAGTCGTGAAGCCGCCGCTGCCGTACACCGGCACGCGGTCACGCAGACGGCCCAGCAGCAGCGCGAGCGGCGCGTCGGCGAGTTTCGCCTTCGCGTCCCACAACGCGACATCGAGCGCCGAAATCGCGGTCGCCGCGACCCCGCTGCGGCCGACGTTGCGCACCGCGTGCCACAGCGCATCGACCGCGGCCGGGATATCCACCACCGGCCGGTTGCGCAACACGCCGGCCAGCAGCGACGCCACGAGCGGCACGGCGCTCGCGTCGGTGTACGTATAGCCGAGCCCCGTCACGGGCCCCGCGTCGATCTCGACGACCACGACCGTCGTCGCGGTCCATGCGTAGGTGCCGTCGGCTTCGGGCCGGTCGGTCGGCACGCGGTACGCGCGGGCGCGCACGTCGTCGATCGCCGGCGCGGCGGAAAGTGCCATCGTTGCGCTCCGGTCAGCTTGCTTTTGGGTGCGGATGCCGCGTGCAACCGCTGTGCCCGACGCACGCGGCGCGGCACGTGCCTTGCGCGGCAACCTCGCATCGGCTCATCCCGAACCAAGGAGAAACGGCATGGCGACAGTGGCGGATTTCATCGTCGAGCGGCTGTACGACTGGGGCGTGCGCCGCATCTACGGCTACCCGGGCGACGGCATCAACGGCTTTTTCGGCGCGCTGAACCGCGCCGACGGCAAGATCGAATTCATCCAGGCGCGCCATGAGGAGATGGCGGCCTTCATGGCGTCCGCGCATGCAAAATTTACAGGCGAGCTGGGCGTATGCGTCGCGACGTCGGGGCCCGGCGCCGCGCACCTCGTGACGGGCCTGTACGATGCGCGGCTCGACCACATGCCGGTGCTCGCGATCGTCGGCCAGCAGGCGCGCGCGGCGCTTGGCGGCCACTATCAGCAGGAGGTGGATCTTCCGGCGCTTTTCAAAGACGTTGCAGGCGCATTCGTTCAGCTTGCAACGGTGCCGGGCCAGGTGCGCCATCTGGTGGACCGCGCGGTGCGCACGGCGCTCGGTGCGCGCACGGTCACCGCGCTCGTGCTGCCGAACGACCTGCAGGAGCTCGATTACGCGCCGCCGAAGCGCGCGCACGGCACCGTGCATTCGGGCGTCGGCTATACGGCGCCGAAAGTCGTGCCGTATGCGGACGACCTGCGGCGCGCGGCCGACGTGCTCAACGCGGGGTCGAAAGTCGCGATGCTGGTGGGTGCCGGCGCGCTGAAGGCGACCGACGAGGTGATCGCGGTAGCCGACCGGCTCGGCGCGGGCGCCGCGAAAGCGCTGCTCGGCAAGGCCGCGCTGCCGGACGACCTGCCGTGGGTCACCGGCTCGATCGGGCTGCTCGGCACCCAGCCGAGCTACGAACTGATGACCGAATGCGACACGCTGCTGGTCGTCGGCTCCGGCTTTCCGTATTCGGAATTCCTGCCGAAGGAAGGCCAGGCGCGCGGCGTGCAGATCGACCTGAAGGCCGACATGCTGAGCCTGCGCTACCCGATGGAGGTCAACCTCGTCGGTGACAGCGCCGAGACGCTGCGCGCGCTGCTGCCGCTGCTGAACGAGCGGCGCGATACCGCGTGGCGCGACCGGATCGCGAAATGGAACCATGACTGGCACGACACGCTCGCGGCGCGCGCGGCCGCGAAGGCCAGCGCCGGGCGCGGCGTGAATCCGCAGCGCGCGTTTACCGAGCTGTCGCCGCGCCTGCCCGACGACGTGATCCTGACGAGCGATTCGGGCTCCTGCGCGAACTGGTATGCGCGCGACCTGATGATGCGGCGCGGGATGATGGGTTCGTTGTCCGGCGGCCTCGCGTCGATGGGCGCCGCGGTGCCCTACGCGATCGCCGCGAAATTCGCGTACCCGGTGCGCCCGGTGATCGCGATGGTCGGCGACGGCGCGATGCAGATGAACAACATGGCCGAGCTGATCACCGTCGCGAAATACTGGCGCCAGTGGCCCGACCCGCGCTGGATCTGCATGGTGCTGAACAACGAGGACCTGAATCAGGTCACGTGGGAGCAGCGTGTGATGGAGGGCGACCCGAAGTTCGACGCGTCGCAGCAGATCCCGAACGTGCCGTACTACCGCTTCGCGACGCTGCTCGGCCTCAAGGGCATCTACGTCGACGATCCGGAACAGCTCGGCGCCGCGTGGGAGGAGGCGCTCGCGTCCGATCGGCCGGTCGTGCTCGAAGTGAAGAGCGACCCCGAGGTGCCGCCGCTGCCGTCGCACGTGACGCTGCAGCAGGCGAAGCATTTCGCCGAAACGCTGGTGAAAGGCGACCCGCGCGAGGGCAACGTGATCGTCGAGACCGCGCGGCAGGTGTTGTCGGCCGTGCTGCCGGGCAACGGCGAACATGGCGGCAAGAGCGGCAAGGGAGGGAAAGGCGAATCGTAAGGCACGCGTGCGGGACGGCGCGACACCCTAACCGATGTCCACGTCGTCCCGCCCGTTGCCCTGCAGCGCGAGCGCCGCATTGACGAGCCCGACCTGCGCGAGCGTAAACGGAAAATTCCCGCACAGGCGTCGCGCCGTCACGTCGTATTCCTCGGACAGCAGCCCGACGTCGTTGCGCAGGCCGAGCAGCCGCTCGAACAGCGCATGCGCGTCGTCGTCACGCCCCTGCATCCGGTACACCTGCACGAGCCAGAAGCCGGCCGGGAGAAACGCGCCTTCGTCGCCCTCGCAGCCGTCCGCGAAACGCGGCGGCCGATAGCGAAACGGCATGCCGTCGTCCATCAGTTCGCGCTCGATCGCGGCGACCGTCGCGACCACGCGCGGGTCGGACGCATCGAGCATCCCCGTCAACGGAATCAGCAACAGGCTGACGTCGATGCCGTCGCCGTCGAAGCGGTCGACGAAGCGGCCCAACTGCGCGTGATAGCCGTGCTCGAGCACCTCCGCACGCACCGCATCGGCCCAGCGCCGCCATACGTCGAGCGGCGCGTGGTGGCCGAAGGCGCGCGCGGAACGGTACGCGCTTTCGACCGCGGCCCATACCATCACCTTCGACGACGTGAACGGGTGCCGGCCGCTGCGCACCTCCCAGATGCCTTCGTCCGGGTCGCGCCAGATCGTCGCGAGATGTTCGAGCAGCCTCCGCTCGAGCGTCCACGCGTCGTCGTCGGGCGGCAGCCCGTGCCGGCGCGCCTGGTACAGCGCCCCGAGCACCTCGCCGTACACGTCGAGCTGCAACTGGTCGGCCGCCGCGTTGCCGAAGCGCACCGGCTGCGCGCCTCCGTAGCCGGCCAGATGCACGGCCTCCCACTCGGCCGCGCGCCGGCCGCCGTCGGCCGCATACAGCACCTGCAGTTGCGACGGATGATCGGCGATCGCGCGCACGAGCCAGTCGCGCCAGCGCGCGGCTTCGTCGCGATAGCCGCAGCGCACCAGCGCACGCAGCGTGAAGCTCGCATCGCGCAGCCAGCAGAACCGGTAGTCCCAGTTGCGCTTGCCGCCGAAGCGCTCGGGCAGCGAACTGGTCGGCGCCGCGACGATGCCGCCCGTGCGCACGCTCGACAGCAGTTTCACCGTGATCAGCGCGCGTTCGATCGCGTCGCGATGCGGGCCCTTCGCGGCATTGCAATCCGACCAGCCGCGCCAGAATGCCTGCGTGTCGTGCAACGACGCGTAGGGATCGGGCACGGCCGGCGCCGGGTCGAACGAGCGCGCGTAACTGATGCAGAACGCCACCCGCTCGCCCGCCGCGATCCGTCGCGTGCCGACCAGCCGGTCGCTCTGCACGTCGAGCCGCGCATCCGTGTCGAGCCACATCGCATCGCCGCCCGTCATCATCCGCCAGCGCCGGCCCAAACGCCGGCACCACGGCAACGCGTTGCCGTAGTCGAAGCGCACGCCGAGATCGATATCGACGTCGACCGTCCCGCGCTCGCCGCGCACGCTGCGGATCAGACACGGATCGCGCGCGTTCCAGCTCATCCAGTCGGTGATCGAGATACCGCCCGACGACGTTTCGAACGTCGTTTCGAGGATCGCGGTGCGCGGCAGATAGCGGCGTGTCGTGCGGGCATCATGCTCGCGCGGCGCAATCCGGAACCGGCCGTTGTCCGGCGTACCGACGAGCGCGGCGAAACACGGCGGCGAATCGAAGTCCGGCCAGCACAGCCAGTCGATGCTGCCGTCGCGCGCGACGAGCGCGGCGCTGCGACCGTCGCCGACGAGTGCGTAATCCTCGATCCGCATCGCGCTCATCGGCGCCATTTACGTGCGGCGGCACACGCTGCGGCGAGCACCGCGACGGCCGCGCCGAATGCAAGCGCGCGCGACGCACCGAGCCCGGCCTCGACGCCCGTGCGGCTCGCTTCGTCGGTGAATGCGCCACGTGTCGCGTGGTGGCCCGGCACCGGCGCCCAGAGGTTCGATGCGCGCGGGCCGGCCGGCGCCGCGCGCTGCTGGCCGCGCACGGCCGTGCGCGCGAGATAGCGGTCGAAGCAGCCGGGTGCGATGCCGTTCGCGACGATCGCCGCGAGCGACGACCAGCCGACCCAGCGCTCGCGGCACGGATGCCGCGCGGCGTGCACGATCGCATCGGCCGCCACCTCCGGCGCATAGACCGGCGCGACCGGACGCGGTGCGTGCGGCAGCACGGATTTGGCCCAGTCGAACTGCGGCGTGTCGATCGCGGGCAGTTGCACCATCGTTACGCGCACGCGGCTGCGTGCATGCAGCAGCTCGCAGCGCAGCGCGTCGGTGAAACCGCGGATCGCGTGTTTCGCGCCGCAGTACGGCGCCTGCAGCGGAATCGACCGGTACGCGAGCGCCGAGCCGACCTGCACGATCGTGCCGCGGTTGCGTGGGGCCATCCGCGCCAGCGCGGCCCGCGTGCCGTACACGCAGCCGAGGTAGGTGACGGCCGTCACGCGCGCATAGTCTTCCGGCGAAATGGCGTCGAACGGCGCGAACACGGTGACCATCGCGTTGTTGACCCACACGTCGAGCGGCCCGAGCTCGTGTTCGATCCGCTCGGCCGCCGCGTCGAGCGCGGCCGCATCGCTGACGTCGACGGCGATCGGCAGCGCCTGGACGCCATACGCGCGGACCTCGCTCGCGGTGTCGTCCAGCGCGCGCGGATCGCGAGCGAGCAGTGCGACGTTCGCGCCGAGCCGCGCAAACGCGTGGGCGGTCGCACGACCGACGCCGGCGCTCGCGCCCGTGATCGCAACGGTCTTCACGGTCGGTTCCTCCCGTTTTTCGATGCGGGCCGGCGCGCGATAACGGGCCGGAACGGGATGGGCGCAGCAAACGGCATGCCGCCGTCCATGCGAGCCGTATCGCCCCGGCATGTGCCATAAACGGCCGCCCAATTTACAAGCCGGCTGTAACGCACGGGCCGTGGCGCGCACGATTCCGCACCTCCAAGGCTGCCTATGAGCGCGCCCCGTGCGCACGAAATTTGCTCTGCCGCGAACGGCTGTCGTCATGCCGCCGAATGCGGCAAGGAGTCGTGTTGCTCGTTCCGCCGTCCACGAAAACGGGTCGTATGGCACGCATCGCACCGTTCGCGTGGGCGGTCGCGCCGATCGTCGCGCGTGCGGCCGCCGAGCCCGTGGCGCCCGGCAACCCTGCCGCGCCGCTGCCGCTCGCGTACGTCGTGCACGCGGCCGGCCCCGCCGCGCAGCCGGTCTTCGTGCTCGGCTGGGCGCTGCTCGCGCTGTGCACGTTCGTCTGCGTCGCGATCGCCGTGCTGCTGCTGATCGCGCTGTTTCGCCGTCGCGCGCAGGCGGGCGGCGGCTACGGCAGCGGGCTGACGATCGTGACCGTCGGCACCGCGATCTCGATCCTGCTGCTGTTCGGCGCGCTCGTGTACATGCTGCGCGTGATGGGTGCGGTCGCGGCGCCGCCGCGTCCGCCCGCGCTGACGATCACCGTCACCGCGCAGGACTGGTGGTGGGCCGTGCGTTATCCGGACGACGCGAACGGCCCGGGCTTCGTCACGGCGAACGAGATTCATATTCCGGTGGGCGAGCCCGTCGCGATCGAACTGAAGAGCGCCGATGTGATCCACGCGTTCTGGGTACCGCAACTCGCCGGCAAGACCCAGACGATTCCCGGCCAGACCAACCGCCAATGGCTGCAGGCCGACCGGCCTGGCGTCTACCGCGGGCAATGCTCGCAATACTGCGGCGCGCAGCACGCGCACATGGCGTTCGAAGTCGTGGCCGAGCCGCCGGCCGCGTTTCATGCGTGGCTCGCCGCGCAGCGGCAGCCGGCCCAGGCGCGCGCCGCGGGCGCCGGCACCGAACGCCGCGGCCAGCGCGTATTCGCCGCACGCTGCGCCGGCTGCCACGCGGTGCGCGGCACCGATGCCGCAGGCGACGCGGGCCCCGATCTCACGCACGTCGGCACGCGCCGGCTGCTCGCGGCCGGCACGCTCGACAACACCCCCGACAACCTGCGCCGCTGGATCGCGCATGCGCAGCAGGTCAAGCCGCAGTCGCTGATGCCGTCGATCGCGCTCGCGCCGCGCGATGCCGACGATCTCGCCGCGTATCTCGCGACGCTGCACTGAACCGAGGACGCCGATGGCCATTGCCCGCGACACGCCCGCCCCGCTCAGCCGCGTACCCGATCTCGGCGAAGCGCCGCCCGGCTCCATGCACGAGCGCGTGCTGGCCGAGCTGTGGGAATCGGAACCCGGCTGGCGCGGCTGGCTCGGCACCGTCGATCACAAGCGCATCGGGCTGCGCTACATCGTCACCGCGTTCGTGTTCCTGCTGCTCGGCGGCGTCGAGGCGCTCGTGATGCGCATCCAGCTCGCGCGGCCGAACGCGACCGTGCTCACGCCCGCGCAATACGACTCGCTGTTCACGATGCACGGCGTCACGATGATCTTCCTGTACGCGCTGCCGGTGCTGTCCGGCTTCGCAAACTACCTGTGGCCGCTGATGCTCGGCTCGCGCGACATGGCGTTCCCGCGGCTGAACGCGTTCTCGTACTGGTCGTTCCTGTTCGCCGGGCTGTTCCTGTACGCGAGCTTTCCGCTCGGCGCGGTGCCGGACGGCGGCTGGTTCAACTACGTGCCGCTCACGTCGCTCGACTACAGCGCCGGCGCGAACATCGACATCTACGCGCTCGGGATGATCCTGCTCGGCATCTCGACGACCGGCGGCGCCGCGAACTTCGTCGTCACGCTGCTGAGGATGCGCGCGCACGGCATGTCGATCGACCGGCTGCCGATCATCGTGTGGGGCACGCTAACCGCGTCGGTCGCGAACCTGGTCGCGGTGCCGTCGGTGAGCCTCGCGTTCCTGCTGCTGTGGCTCGACCGCAATGCCGGCACGCACTTCTTCGACGTCGCGCACGGCGGCCGGCCGCTGCTGTGGCAGCACCTGTTCTGGATGTTCGCGCACCCGTGGGTCTACGTGGTCGTGCTGCCGGCAATGGGGATCGTGTCGGATGCGCTGCCGACCTTCTGCCGGCGGCCGCTCGTCGCGTACGAGGCCGTCGCGGTGTCGACCGTGGCGACGATGCTGATCGGCTTCGAGGTGTGGGTCCACCACATGTTCGCGACGGGCATCGCGCCGCTCGCGCTCGCGTTCTTCGGCGCCGCGAGCATGCTGATCTCGATCCCGAGCGCGGTCGCTGTGTTCGCATGGATCGCGACGATCTGGACCGGCCGTCCGGTGTTCCGCACGCCGTTCCTGTATTTCGCGGGCTTCGTGCTGATGTTCGTGGTCGGCGGCGTGTCGGGCGTGATGACCGCGGCCGTGCCGCTCGACTGGCAGCTCACCGATACGTACTTCGTCGTCGCGCACCTGCATTACGTGCTGCTCGGCATCAACGTGTTCCCGGTGCTCGGCGGCGTCGCGTACTGGTTCCCGAAATTCACCGGGCGGATGATGAACGAGCGCTTCGGCAAGCTGACCTTCTGGGTCGTGCTGGTCGGCTTCAATCTCGGCTTCTTTCCGATGCACATTTCCGGGCTGCTCGGGATGCCGCGCCGGATCTACACCTATCCATCGGGGATGGGCTGGGACACGTCGAACCTGCTGACGACGATCGGCTCATTCGTGTTCGGGATCGGCATCGTGATGTTCGTCGTCAACGCGCTGGTGAGCGCGCGGCGCGGCGTGCGTGCCGGCGACAACCCGTGGGGCGCGGCCGGCCTCGAATGGTCGGTCGCGTCGCCGACGCCCGTGTACAACTTCGCGGTGCTGCCGCTCGTCGCGTCGCGGCATCCGCTGTGGGAAACGCGCGACGATCCGACCCGCACCAGCCTGCGGGTCGGCTACCGGCTCGCTGACGGGCGCGAGGCGCTCGCGGTCACGCCGCTCACCGCCGCGCCGAGCGCGATCCTGAAGATGCCCGAAGACAGTTGCGTGCCATTCGTGCTCGCGCTGCTCGCGACCGCCGTGTTCGCGGCGATGCTCGCGCGCTCGCCGACGCTCGTCTGCGTGGCCGTCGCCGGTTGCACGATCGCCACCGCCGCGTGGCTGTGGCCGCGCCGCGAACTCGGACAACGCGCGCGCCTGCCGGCCCGCGCCGACACGCAGGCGCCCGCCGCGGCCGCCGGGCTTCATCCGGACGAACCGCCGTCGGCGACGGTGCCGCCGGGGGCGCCGGCCGCGTGCATCGAACCGCTGCCGGTCGGCAGTTGCGGCGAACGCGCGGGCGGCTGGTGGGGCGTGCTCACGCTGATCGTGACCGAGGCCGGACTGTTCGGCTATTTGCTGTTCTGCTACTTCTACCTGCAGTCGCAGTGGTCCGCGCCGTGGCCGCCCGAAGGCATGCCGAAGATCGGGCTCGCGGCCGCCAACACGGCCGTGCTGCTGTCGAGCAGCGTGTTCGTGTGGCTCGCGGAGCGCGCGGTGCGAGCCGACAGGCAGGCACGCGCGGTCGCGATGCTCGTCGTCGCGCTGGTGCTCGGCACCGCGTTCGCGCTGGTTCAACTGCATGAATGGCGCGACCATCCGTACGGCCCGACCGCGCATCTGTACGGCAGCCTCTACTTCACGATCACCGGGTTCCACCTCGCGCACGTCGTGGCCGGTCTCGCGATCCTCGCGCTGCTCGCCGGGTGGACCGCCGCCGGTTTCTTCGGCCGCGAACGGCGCGTCGCGCTGACGGTCGGCGGGCTCTACTGGCACTTCGTCGACATCGTGTGGCTGTTCATCTTCACCGCGCTGTACGTATCGCCCTTCTGGCTGAGGAGCACGGGATGAACGACGCCCGACGCGCGTGGACCCCGCTGCTCGCGATCGCGGCCGGCCTCGTCGGCGCGCCCGCGCTGTGGTTCGCGCAGATGCTGGTGTCGGAAACGCTCGCGTCCACCGCGTGCTATCCGCTCGGCGTCGCGCAGGCCGTGCCGCGCTGGGCGCACGTCGGCGTGTGGCTCGCGCTGATCGCCGCGGGCGCGTTCGCGCTGGCCACCGCCTGCGCGACGTGGCTCGCGCGCGCGTGGCGGCACCGGCACGATGCCCACGCACCCGCCGCGACGCGCGACGACAGTACGCGCTTTCTCGCGCGTTGCGGGATGCTCGCCGCGCTCGGCTTCGTGATCGGTCTGGTGTTCACGGGGATCGTCACCGCTTTCGTGGGGCCTTGCAGTCCATGGCGCTGATCTCGTTCGCTTCGTTTCCGTTCCGCGTTCCGGGCCGCCGCGCGGGCGTCGCGTTCGCCGTGTGCGTCGCGCTCTGCGGATGCGACATGCGGCAGGACGACAACCCGGCCGCACCCGGCAATGCGGCCGACGCCGCGTCGGCGGCGGAAGCGCCCGAGCCCGCGTCGGGCTGGCGGTTCGTGCGGATTGGAGCATCGGCGGCCGATGCCGGTGCGTCGATGTCCGCGCGCGTGAAGGACGACCGGCGGCTGTCACGCGACCGGGACGCGTCGGTGGCGGATTCGACATCGTCCGCGGCGTCCACCCCGCCGCCCGATGCGGCTTCCGCTTCGACCGCCCGCCGCCCGGTGATCGCCGCGGCTGCCGCGAGCGCCGACGCCGCGACGCTCGCGCGCGGCCGCTATCTCGCGCTCGCCGGCGATTGCGCCGCGTGCCACGACGCGGCCGACCATACGCCGTACGCGGGCGGCCAGCCGGTGAATTCGCCGTTCGGGCCGATCTATGCGCCGAACATCACGCCGGACCCGACGCACGGCATCGGCAACTACACGCTACGGCAATTCGACGATGCCATGCGGCGCGGCGTGCGCGCGGACGGCAGCCGGCTGTATCCGGCCATGCCGTATCCGTCGTTCGCGCATCTGACCGATGACGACGTGCGCGCGCTGTATGCGTATTTCATGCGCGGCGTCGCGCCGTCCGCGAATGCGGCCAAACTCACGCAACTGCCGTTTCCGTTCAACCAGCGCTGGGCACTCGCGCTGTGGAGCCTCGTGTTCGCGAACCGCGACCGGTTCACGCCGCAGCCGTCGCAATCGGCGCAATGGAATCGCGGCGCGTATCTTGTGCAGGGGCTCGGCCATTGCGGCGCCTGCCATACGCCGCGCGGGCCGGCCTACAACGAACGCGGCTACGACGAGCGCAGCCCCGCGTTCCTGACCGGCGGCATCAACGACCACTGGTTCGCACCGAACCTGACCGGCGCGGCCCCGGATGGCCTCGGCCACTGGTCGGCCGACGACATCGCCGCGTTCCTGCGCAGCGGCCATGCGGCGCGTGGCGCGGTGTTCGGCGCGATGGCGCCGGTCGTCGGCGAAAGCACCGCGTTGCTGACCGATGCCGATCGCCACGCGATCGCCGTATACCTGAAGTCGTTGCCCGCGCAACCGACTGCCGCGACGAATCCGCTGGGTGTGGGCGTACCGCGGCTCACCGTGGCCGGCCCGCGGCCGGAAGGCGGCCAGCAGGCGCCGGGGGCCGGCGTGTATGCGGGGTTCTGTGCGCGCTGCCACGGTGCGGACGGCACGGGCGTGCGCGATCACGGGCCGGCGCTCGCGGGCAGTTCGATCGTCGTGGCGGCCGATCCGACCAGCACGATCCGGATCGTGGTCGAAGGCGCGCGGCCCACGCCGGGCAAGCCCGGGCCGGTGCAACGGATGCCGGCGATGCGCGGCGCGTTGACGAGCGGCGAGATCGCGGCGGTGGTCAGCTACGTGCGCGGTGCGTGGGGGAATCGGGCGGCGCCGGTGTCGGAGCAGGATGTGAGGCGGTTGCGGGGAGCGATCAAGCGGTAGCGGCGTGCTGCGCGCGGGGCTTCCCCTGCGATGCCGGCCGGATCAATGCGGACGGGCCCGGCGCGAATGTTTCAGCCTGGCCCTGACGATATCACCCGTGGGCTGCCACACGTGCGGGTGAGCGCGTGCGGGTGCGCGAGCTCGGTTCAGTTGCGGGTGCCGCTGCGGCGGTCTGCGTGGTCGGCGCAACGGTCAGATGCAATCCCAACGCGGCGACGACCTTCATGATCGTTGCAAATTCCGCGTTCCCGCCTTCCGACAGCGCACGGTAGAGCGCTTCACGCTTCACACCGGACTCGCGCGCCAGCGCCGTCATGCCGCGCGCCTTCGCGACATTGCCGAGCGCGGCCTGGATCAGTCGAGGCTCCCCATCTTCGAACGCCTGCGCCAGGTAGTGGCGAATCGCTTCGTCATCCTTCAGGTACTTCGAGCCATCGAATTCGGCCAGTTCGCTGATTTTCATCTTCAATCCTCCAGTTCGGCGGCGATCAGGTTCCGATACTACCGCTACCGGCTCGCAACGGCCTGCGCTTCCGGCGCCTGCCAGCCACCACCGAGGGCTTTGAACGCCGCGACCGCCGCGCGCGCCGATTCGGTTCGCGCCTGCACGCGTTCATCGGACGCGCGCAGCAGGCTTTCATCCGCCTGCAACACTTCGATCAGGCTGACGACCCCTTTCTGATAAGCCGCGAACGACGCGGCCCGCGCGCGGCCGAGCGACTTCACGCCGTCACCGAGAATCGCCGCCTGCTCGTCACGCTTGACGAGCGCGGAGAACGCATTCTCGACGTCCTCGGTGGCATGCAGCGCCGCGAGCCGATACGCGGCCAGCATTTCGGCATCCTGCCCTTTGGCCTGCGCGATCTGCGCATTGATCCGGCCGAAATCGAACAGACGCCAGCGCAAGCCGAGCACGCCCGCAGCCTGGTTCGCGCCGCCGGCAAACAGGTTGCCCGCGCCCATCGTCGTCGCGCTGCCGATCAATCCGCCCAGCGAGAACTTCGGGTAATACTCGGCGATCGCCACGCCGATGCGCGCATTCGACGCCGCCACGCGCCGCTCGGCGGCGATCAGGTCGGGCCGGCGCCGCAGCAGTTCGCCGGGCGTGCCCGTCGCCGCGATCCGCGGCGCGACCGGAATCTCGCCGCCGGCGAGCAATTCCGCGCGATGCGTGCCGGGCTGCGCGCCGAGCATCACGTCGAGCGCATTCATCGCCGCGTCCAGCGCCGCTTCGAGCACCGGCACCGTGGCACGAACCTGCGCGAGCGCGCCTTCGGCCTGCCGCACCTGAAGCTCCGCCGCGAGGCCCTTTCCATAGAGGAGGTTGAGGGTCGACAGCAGATCCTGCTCGGTCTGCACCTGGTGCCGCGCGACCTCGAGCCGGCCCTGCAACCCGCGAATCGTGATGTAGGTATCCGCCGTTTGCGCGGCGACGGCGAGCCGCGTCGCGACCGCCGCCGCTTCGGAGGCCTGATAGTCGGCGAGCGCCGCTTCGCGGCCGCGGCGCAATCCGCCGAATACGTCCAGCTCCCAGCTCGCGTTGAAATCGGCCTCGTAGTCATTGCCATGACGGTCGAAACCGGGCGTCGCATTCAACACCTGCCCCAACGGCGTTTCGACCGACTGGTAGACGCGTGCGGCCTGGCCGCTCACATTGCCGGACGGCAGCAGCGCCGCATTCGCCGCGCCGAGCCCCGCGCGTGCCTGCGCGACACGCGCCGCGGCCTGCGCAAGATCGAGGTTCTGCGCGAGCGCCAGCGTGATGTAGCGCGTCAATTGCGGATCGCCAAAGCCCGTCCACCACGTCGCGAGATCGGCGTCGGCCGCCGCGTGGCGCTGATCCACGGCGCGCTGCCCCTGGAACTGCCGCGGCATCGCCACGTCCGGCCGCGCATAGTCGGGACCGACGGCACACCCCGCCGACAAGATGGCGGCCAGCGCCGCGGCAACGATGGGTTTGGGTAGCATGAGGGCTTTAGCAAGAATCCGGTAGTGACTATAATACCAAATAGTCACTCGTTGTCCATTCCCGTCAGCTGCAGCCCATGAAAAAAATCGACCCTTCCCCGGCGCCCGCGCGCGGCCCGGCCGACCACGACGTCCGCGACCAGATCGTCGCCGCCGCCACCGAGCACTTCAGCCGGTACGGCTATGAAAAGACGACCGTGTCGGACCTCGCGAAGGCGATCGGCTTCTCGAAGGCCTATATCTACAAGTTCTTCGAGTCGAAGCAGGCGATCGGCGAGATGATCTGCGCAAACTGCCTGCGCGAAATCGAGACGGACGTGCGCGCGGCCGTCGCCGCGGCCGAGCTGCCCACCGAAAAGCTGCGGCGGCTCTTCAAGGTCTCTACCGAGGCGAGCCTCCGGCTGTTCTTCCACGACCGCAAGCTGTACGACATCGCGGCGTCGGCCGCCACCGAAAACTGGCAGTCGGTGCAGGCCTACGAGGCACGCGTGCAGACGCTGTTGCAGGACGTCCTCCAGGCAGGCCGGCAAAACGGCGAGTTCGAACGCAAGACGCCGCTGGACGAAACCGCGACGGCGATCTACCTCGTGATGCGGCCGTACCTGAACCCGCTGCTGCTCCAGTACAACCTCGACACGACCGACGCCGCGCCGGCCCAACTGTCCAGCCTCGTTCTGCGCAGCCTCGCGCCGTGATGTGTCACCGTTTGTGACTGTTGACTATATTGGTCACTAGATACACAATGAAAGCCCCGCTCACTTCGTCACTGGGTCTTTCATGGTTCGGCGTCGCCCCGCTTTCTTCGCAGTCGCTTCCGCACTGCCCCTCGCGCTAGCCGCCTGCAGCGGAAAAGCGCCGTCCGATCCGCGCACGGAAGCACCGCTCGTGCGTACCGCCATCGTGCAGGCGGCCGTTCCCGCGTCCCGCTCGTTCACCGGCACCGTCGCCGCGCGCGTGCAGAGCGATCTCGGCTTCCGGGTGTCCGGCAAGGTGCTGGAGCGGCTCGTCGATACCGGTCAAACCGTCAAGCGCGGCCAGCCGCTGATGCGGCTCGACCCGGTCGACCTGAAGCTCGCGGCGCGCGCCCGCGACGAAGCCGTCGCCGCCGCCCGGGCCCGCGCGCGGCAGACCGCCGAGGACGAAGCGCGCTACCGCGACCTGCGCGGCACCGGCGCGATATCGGCATCGGCCTACGACCAGATCAAGGCCGCCGCCGATGCCGCGAAAGCGCAACTGAGCGCCGCCGAGGCCGACGCCGACGTCGCGCGCAACGCGACCGGCTATGCGCAACTCGTCGCGGACGGCGACGGCGTCGTCATGGAAACGCTCGCGGAGCCCGGCCAGGTCGTCAGCGCGGGGCAGCCGGTGGTGCGGCTCGCGCACGCCGGCAGCCGCGAAGCCGTGATCCAGTTGCCCGAAACCCTGCGTCCGGCGATCGGATCGGTCGCGCAGGCCGGGCTGTTCGGCAAGCCGGACGTCAGCGTCCCCGCGACGCTGCGCCAGCTTTCCGATACCGCGGATGCGAGAACGCGTACTTTCGACGCGCGCTACGTGCTGCAAGGCGCGCTGGCCGCCGCCCCGCTGGGCGCGACCGTCACGATCCGCATCCCGGACGACGCGCGCGCGGCTTCGCCACGCGGCATGCAGGTGCCGATCGGCGCGCTGCTGGACGCGGGCAAAGGGCCCGGCGTGTGGGTCGTCACCGGTGAACCGGCCAAGGTGACGTGGCGGCCGGTCAAGGTCGAGCATCTCGACGACGACAGCGCGCGCGTAGCCGGCGACGGCGCGCTCAAGCCAGGCGAGCGCGTCGTCGCGCTCGGCGCGCAGCTGCTGCGCGAAGGCGAAGCGGTGCGCGTGTCCGCGCCGGTCGCGACGGTCGCGAGCGCAGGAGCACGGCCGTGAGCGAGCGACGATTCAACCTGTCGGCGCTCGCGGTGCGCGAGCGCGCGATCACGCTGTTCCTGATCTGCCTGATTTCGCTGGCGGGCCTCGTGTCGTTCTTCAAGCTGGGCCGCGCGGAAGACCCGGCGTTCACGATCAAGGTGATGACCATCATCACCGCATGGCCGGGCGCCACCGCGCAGGAAATGCACGACCAGGTCGCCGAAAAGATCGAAAAGCGCATGCAGGAGCTGCGCTGGTACGACCGCACCGAGACCTATACGCGCCCGGGCCTCGCGATCACGACGCTGACGTTGCTCGACAGCACGCCGCCGTCGGAGGTGCAGGAGCAGTTCTACCAGGCGCGCAAGAAGATCGGCGACGAGGCGACCAACCTGCCGGCCGGCGTGATCGGCCCGATGGTCAACGACGAATACGCGGACGTCACGTTCGCGCTGTTCGCGCTGAAGGCCAGGGGCGAACCGCAGCGCCTGCTGGTGCGCGACGCCGAAGCGTTGCGCCAGCGGCTGCTGCACGTGGCGGGCGTGAAGAAGGTCGACATCATCGGCGAACAGCCCGAGCGCATCTACGTGCAGTTGTCGCACGACCGGCTCGCGACGCTCGGCGTGAGCCCGCAGGAGGTGTTCTCCGCGCTCAACGGCCAGAACGTGCTGACGGCGGCCGGCTCCGTCGAGACGCGCGGGCCGGAGATCTTCATCCGCGTGGACGGCGCGTTCGACAAGCTGCAGAAGATCCGCGACACGCCGATCGTCTCGCAGGGCCGCACGCTGAAGCTGTCGGACATCGCGACCGTCGAACGCGGTTACGAAGATCCGTCGACGTTCTTGATCCGCAACAACGGCGAGCCCGCGCTGCTGCTCGGCATCGTGATGCGCGACGGCTGGAACGGGCTCGACCTCGGCCGTGCGCTGGACCACGAAGTCGGCGCGATCAATGCGGGGCTGCCGCTCGGCATGAGCCTGACCAAGGTCACCGATCAATCGGTCAACATCAGCTCGGCCGTCGACGAGTTCATGGTGAAGTTCTTCGCCGCGCTGCTCGTCGTCATGCTGGTGAGCTTCGTCAGCATGGGCTGGCGCGTGGGTCTCGTGGTCGCCGCGGCCGTGCCGCTGACACTGGCCGTGGTGTTCGTCGTGATGGCCGCCACCGGCAAGAACTTCGACCGCATCACGCTCGGCTCGCTAATCCTCGCGCTCGGGCTGCTGGTCGACGACGCGATCATCGCGATCGAAATGATGGTCGTGAAAATGGAGGAAGGCTACGGGCGCGTGGCCGCATCGGCCTATGCGTGGAGCCATACGGCCGCGCCGATGCTGGCCGGCACGCTGGTGACCGCGGTCGGCTTCATGCCGAACGGCTTCGCGCGCTCCACCGCCGGCGAATACACCAGCAACATGTTCTGGATCGTCGGGATCGCGCTGATCGCATCGTGGGTCGTGGCGGTGGTGTTCACGCCGTACCTCGGCGTGAAGATGCTGCCCGACTTCAGGAAGATCGAAGGCGGCCACGATGCGATCTACGACACGCCGCGCTACAACCGTTTCCGCCAGGTGCTGACGCGCGTGATCGCGCGCAAATGGCTGGTCGCGGGGTCGGTCGTCGGCCTGTTCGTCCTCGCCATTCTCGGCATGGCGGTCGTCAAGAAGCAGTTCTTCCCGATCTCCGATCGCCCCGAGGTGCTCGTCGAGGTGCAGATGCCGTACGGCACGTCGATTTCGCAAACGAGTGCCGCCGCATCGAAGGTCGAGGCGTGGCTCGCGAAGCAGAAGGAAGCGCGCATCGTCACCGCGTACGTCGGCCAGGGCGCGCCGCGCTTCTACCTGGCGATGGGGCCGGAGCTGCCCGACCCGTCGTTCGCGAAGATCGTGGTGCGCACCGACAGTCAGGAAGAGCGCGACGCGTTGAAGGCGCGCCTGCGCCGCGCGGTCGCCGACGGCCTCGCGCCGGAAGCGCGCGTGCGCGTCACGCAACTCGTGTTCGGCCCGTATTCGCCGTTCCCGGTCGCATACCGGATCACCGGCCCCGATCCCGACACGCTGCGCGGCATCGCGTCGGAAGTCGGGAACGTGATGAACGGCAGCCCGATGATGCGCACCGTCAATGCCGACTGGGGCACGCGCGCGCCGACGCTGCATTTCACGTTGCAGCAGGACCGCCTGCAGGCGGTCGGGCTGACGTCCAGCGCGGTCGCGCAGCAGTTGCAGTTCCTGCTCACCGGCGTGCCGGTCACCGCGGTGCGCGAGGATATCCGGACCGTGCAGGTGATCGCGCGTTCGGGCGGCGATGCGCGGCTCGACCCCGCGCGACTCGACGACTTCACGCTCGCCGGCGCGAACGGGCAGCGCATTCCGCTGTCGCAGGTCGGCAAGGTCGACGTGCGGATGGAGGAACCGATCATGCGCTGGCGCGATCGCGTGCCGACGGTCACGGTGCGCGGCGACATCGCCGAGGGCTTGCAGCCGCCGGACGTATCGGCCGCGATCACGAAGCAGCTCCAGCCGATCGTCGACAAGCTGCCGAGCGGGTATCGGATCGAGCAGGCCGGCTCCATCGAGGAATCGGGCAAGGCGACGACGGCGATGCTGCCGCTGTTCCCGATCATGCTCGCGATCACACTCGTCATCATCATCTTCCAGGTGCGCTCGATCTCGGCGATGGTGATGGTATTCATGACCAGCCCGCTCGGCCTGATCGGCGTGGTGCCGACGCTGATCCTGTTCCGGCAGCCGTTCGGCATCAACGCGCTGGTCGGGCTCATTGCGTTGTCGGGAATCCTGATGCGCAACACGCTGATCCTGATCGGGCAGATCCACCAGAACGAACAGGCGGGGCTGGACCCGTTCCATGCGGTCGTCGAAGCGACCGTGCAGCGCGCGCGCCCGGTGATCCTCACCGCGATGGCGGCCGTGCTCGCGTTCATCCCGCTCACGCATTCGGTGTTCTGGGGCACGCTCGCGTACACGCTGATCGGCGGCACGTTCGCCGGCACGATCCTCACGCTGGTGTTCCTGCCGGCGATGTACGCGATCTGGTTCAGGATCAGGCCCGGCCGTGCCGCCGGTTCGCATCACGGCGAGCCCGAACCGGCGTCGCTGCCCGACTCCACGCTTGCGGCCACGCTCGACGCACGCAACTGACCGTTCCATCATTCACCCGCTCGAAGGAAGCAACCATGTCGAACCCTACCGTTGTCGTCGTGACCGGCGTGTCTTCGGGCATCGGGCGCGCGGCCCTGTCTGCGGCAAGCGGGGTTCCCGCGCAACGATAGCCGTCGATCACCGCCGCAGCACCGCCACCGCCTTGATCTCGACGATATAGCCGGGCGAGCCGCCGAGCATGTGCGCGCCGACGGCCGTCCACGCCGGCCGCGGATGCGCATGGAAATGGCGGTCGCGCACCTGCATGAACAACGGCAGGTCGCGCATGTCGGTGTGAAAGGTCGTGAGGTCCACGACGTCGTCGAACGAAGCGCCGGCCGCTTCCAGCACGTGCTTCAGGTTCTCGAACGCCTGCACGATCTGCGCTTCGCGACCTTCGACCAGCTGCATCGCGGCGTCGCGGCCGATCTGGCCGGATACGTAAAGCGTATCGCCGGCCCTCAGTCCCGGCGCATAGCCGATCTTCTCGTACACCGCTTCCATTCCCGACGGAACGACGGCTTTGCGTTCGTGCATGATTGTCTCCGTGGCCGGTGGCGTCGCACCGGTCGTCTGGTTGTCGATGAAAGCTGTCGATGAATCAAGGCAACCGGTACGCCGCTCAACCCGTATCGCCACCCGCGACCGGCAGCACCGTGCCGGTGATGTAGCTCGCCTCGTCCGACGCGAGAAACAGGATCGGCGCGATCTGCTCGTCGAGGCTGCCGTAGCGCTTGAAGTACGTCGATTCCGTCACCTGCCGCACGGCCTCGCCCATCCACGCCTGTTCCTGCTCGGTGTCGCCGGCCGCATTGCGCGGCACGCGGCGCGGCGGCGCGCTGGTGCCGCCCGGCGCGGTGGCGACCACGCGGATGTGGTGTTCCGCATATTCCATCGCGAGCGCCGACGTCAGCGCATTCACGCCGCCCTTCGCCGCCGAATACGGCACGCGGCGAATGCCGCGCGTCGCGTTCGACGAGATGTTGACGATCGTGCCGCCGCCACGCGCGATCAGGTGCGGCAGCGCCGCGTGACAGGTATAGAGCGTCGGCATCAGCGAGCGGCGGATTTCCGCGTCGATCTGCGCCGGTTCGAACTCGGCGAACGGACGCATGCGAATCGCGCCGCCGACGCCGTTGATCAGGATGTCGATGCCGCCGAACCGCTGCACTGCATACGCGATCGCCGCGTGCGCGCCCTCATAGGTTTCGAGATCGGCGCCGAAGCCTGCCGTCTCGCCACCGGTCGCCTCGGCCGCCACGTCGGCGACGAAATCCGCGCGATCGACGAACAGCACCTTGCCGCCCTCGGCTGCCGCGCGCAGCGCGACACCGCGGCCGATGCCCTGCGCCGCGCCGGTGACGACGACGACCTTGCCGGAGAATCGTTGCATGGTCATGCCGCCTTTGCCGTGACGTTGGGGGTGAACTTCTCGTAGTGGAAGCTGTTAGGCTTCACGCCTGCGTCGTCGAAATACTGGCGTACCGCATCGACCATCGGCGGCGGTCCGCACAGATACACGTCGACATCGCCGTCGTTCAGCGCGTCGGCCGGAATGTGCTGCGTGACCCAGCCCTTGCGCGCGTGGGTCGACGCCGAATCGGCAACGACCGTCGCGAAGCTGAAGTTCGGCAGCTTCGCCGCCAGCGCTTCGATCGCATCGACCAGCACGAGATCGAGATCGCGTGTCACGCCGTAGACCAGGTGCACCTTCTGCTGCGACTCGCTGCGCGCGAGCACCTCGAGCATCGACAGGAACGGCGCGAGGCCCGTGCCGCCGGCAAGGAACAGCAGCGGCCGCGCCACGTCGCGCAGGTAGAAGCTGCCGAGCGGCCCGTGCAGTTCGAGCGTGTCGCCGAGTTTCGCCGATTCGAGCCACGTGCTCATCACCCCGCCGTGGATCTTCTTGATCAGGAATCCGATCTTCGTGTCGCCCGGCGCGGACGAGAACGAATACGAGCGATGCTGGCCACTGCCCGGCACGCCGATGTTCACGTACTGGCCCGGCAGGAACGCCGGTGCGCTCGCGCCGACGTCGAGTTCGAGCACGACGGCCGCATCGTTGTGCTGCTCGACCTTCGTGACCGTCGCGGCAAAAGCGCTCTGCCCGGTCTTGCACGCGACCGACGACGTCGGCACCGCGATCACGCAGTCGCTTTGCGGCACCATCTGGCACGTCAGCACGAGGCCGCCGTCCTTCTCGGCCTCGGTCAGCGCATCGTCGATGTAATCGTCGCCGAGGTCGTAGTGCCCGCTCTCGGCGCGGCACTTGCAGGTGCCGCACACGCCGTCGGAGCAATCCATCGGCAGGTTGATCTTCGCGCGGAAGGCCGCATCGAGCACCTTCTCGCCGGCCTTGCAGTCGATGAAGCGGGTTACCCCGTCCTCGAAATTCAATGCAATCTTGTAGCTGGACATCGCGTCACCTCCACTTCCTTTCATGGCAAACCAACGGCATCAGACGTGATAGACGTCGAGCACCTGCCGGATGTAGTCGTTCTTCAGCACGATCTTCTTGCGTGAAATCAGCAGCGCGTCGCCCGTGCGGCGCAACGTGACGAACATCGTGCCGAAGAAGTGATCGGTCACGCGGTAACGGTGGTTCAGCGTGTGGAAGTTGTAGCGCACGTCGACCTCGTCGTCGCGCTCGGCCAGCACCTCGACGTTCGTCACGTTGTGGCTGGTGCGCGGCTCGGGCGTCGATGCGCCGCTGCGCTCGGTCTTGATCCGGAACACGCGATCCTCGAGGCCGCCGCGATCCGCGTAATACATCAGCGAGATCTCGCTGCGCGGATCGTCGGTCGGCCGGTCATCGTCGTCCCATGCGGGCATCCAGTACGTGACGTCCTCCGTGTAGCAGGTCAGCCACGCGTCCCACTCACGATCGTCGAGCAGGCGCGCCTCGCGATACAGCGCCGCGCAAATCGTCCGGTAATCGAAGCTCATGCCGCCACCTCCCCGCGTTCCTTCTTCAGCGCATCGCGCATCACGTTCACCCAGTGTTCGTGCTGGCACACGAACAGCCCTTCGTCCTCGCTGCGTTCGCCCGAAATGCGCGGCTTCAGCCCCATCTTCCGCGCGTTCTCGTCCGGCCCGTCGACCCACAGCGGCGCACCGCGCGACAGGTCGTTCCACATCGCCGTGATGCCTGCATAGCCGGCCTGGCACGCGCGAAACTCCTCGAGATCGTCGGCCGTGCCCATGCCGGTCACGTTGAAGAAATCCTCGTACTGGCGAATCCGCGTCGTGCGGTCGGCCTCGCTCTCGCCCTTCGGCGCGAAGCAGAAGATGCTGACTTCCGTCTTGTCGACCGCGAGCGGCCGCACCACGCGAATCTGCGTGCTGAACTGGTCCATCAGGAACACGTTCGGGTACACGCACAGGTTGCGCGTCTGGTTCACGATGAAATCGGCCTGCACGTCGCCCACGCGCGCCTTGATCTCGTCACGATGCTGGTACACGGGCCGCACTTCCGGGTTCATCGTCCGGGTCCACAGCAGGATGTGGCCGTGGTCGAAGCCGTACACGCCCGCGACCGACTTGCTCCAGCTGTTCGCGTCGACCGCCTTGGTGCCGTCTTCCTTGCGGCGGCCCATCGTCGCCGCATAGTTCCAGTGCACGGTGCTCACGTGATAGCCGTCGCAGCCGTTCTCCATCTGCATCTTCCAGTTGCCTTCGTAGATGTAGGACGAGTTGCCGCGCAGCACTTCGAGCCCGTTCGGCGCCTGCTCGACGATCTGGTCGATGATCACGCGCGCTTCGCCGAGGTAATCCTCGAGCGGCAGCACGTCGGCGTTGAGGCTGCCGAACAGGAAGCCGCGATAGTTCGCGAAGCGCGCGACCTTCTTCAGGTCGTGCGAGCCGTGCGTGTTGAACTGCACCGGATACTCGGTCGTCTTCTCGTCCTTCACCTTCAGCAGCTTGCCGGTGTTCGAGAAGGTCCAGCCGTGGAACGGGCACGTGAAGCTGCCCTTGTTGCCGTGCTTGCGGCGGCACAGCATCGCGCCCTTGTGCGCACACGCATTGATGACCGCATGCAGCTCGCCGGTCTTGTCGCGCGTGATGACGATCGGCTGGCGGCCGATCCATGTCGTGTAGTAATCGTTGTTGTCGGGAATCTGGCTTTCGTGCGCCAGGTACACCCAGTTGCCCTCGAAGATGTGCTTCATCTCGAGCTCGTACAGCTCCGCGTTCGTGAAGATGTCGCGGCGGCAGCGGAAGATGCCGGCCTCCTTGTCATCCTGCACGGCGGTTTCCAGCAGATGATCCAGGTCGTTGGTGTGGTCGATCGTGGCGGACATGATGGCTCCTCCCATGCGCGTGCCGCGTCCTGCAAGCACGCTCGCATCGGTATCGGTTGAATCTCGGGGTGACCGGCCGGCAGCGGCGGCGCTCGCGCGCCGCCGTGCCGCCGGCGGTTATGCGGTGGCGGACGCGCGCAGGCGTTCGACGATCTGGTTGTCCTTGCCTTGCACGCGCGACGTCAAGACGAAGTTGAATTCGATGTCCTGGTACGCGTCGGCCTTCATGCCGAGCGCGGTGCCGCCGGTCTTTTCGGTCACGGGCGGAATCAGCTCCTCGCGCGTCGCATACGCGAAGTCGTCCCAGATCAGCGGATCGCCGTCGATGTTGAACTGCGTCGTCAGCTTGCGGTGAGCGGGGCTATCGACGAAGAAGTGCACGTGTGCGGGGCGGTTGCCGTGGCGGCCGAGGCGATTCAGCAGTTGCTGCGTCGCGCCCTGCGGCGGGCAGCCGTAGCCGACCGGCATCAGTGTGCGGAATTCGTATTTGCCGTCGGCGCCCGTCTTCACCGCGCCGCGCAGGTTGAAGTCGCTCTGCTTGCCGGTCGGGTCGAAATGCGAATAGAAGCCGTGCGAGTTCGCATGCCAGCATTCGACCACCGCGCCGGCGATCGGCTTGCCGTCGAGACCGGTGACCGTGCCGTGGATCACGAGCGGGCCCGCGCCGTCGTCCGCGTCGAGGTCGATCTTCGCGACGCCGTCACGCACCGGTGCGCCGGCCACGTACAGCGGCCCCTCGATCGTGCGCGGCGTGCCGCCGTCGAGGCCGATCGCCTCGTCCTCGGCGTCCATCCGGATGTCGAGATACTTCTCGAGACCGAGGCCTGCCGCGAGCAGCGCTGCTTCGCCATCCTGACCGAGCTTGTTCAGGTAGTTGACGCCCGCCCACACTTCGTCGGGCGTGATGTCGAGATCGTCGATCGCCTTGAACAGGTCGCCGAGCAGGCGCAGCACGATCTGCTGCGTACGTGCGTCGCCGTTCGTGCCATTTCCGCCATTCCCGGCCGTGTTCGATGCAGCTTTCAGCAGGTCCTGCACTTCCGTCGTGTCGAAAACTTTGACGCTCATGATGCTGTCTCCATGTGTATTTGGGGGGTGACGGTCCTTGCCTGACTCGGTTACCGCGCGACTTTCGTCAGCCCGTCGCGGGTGAAGCGCCTGATCTTGTCCTCGTCGAGCGCGATGCCGAGACCGGGGCCGTCCGGCACGGTCAGTTCGAAGTCGCTGTAATCGAGTGGCTGCGTCAGGATTTCCTCGGTGATCAGCAGCGGCCCGAACAGTTCGGTGCCCCACTGCAGGTTCGCGACGCTCGCGAACAGGTGAGCGGACGCCACCGTGCTGAACGCGCCTTCGAGCATCGTGCCGCCGTACAGCTCGATGCCGGCCGCATCCGCGATCGCGGCCACGCGCTGCGCGGCGAAGAGGCCGCCGCTCTGTTCGATCTTGATCGCGAACACGTCGGCGCCGTGATGCTTCGCGATGTCGAATGCGCTGTCGGGGCCTTGCAGGATTTCATCGGCCATCAGCGCGACGGGGAAGCGGCGCATCAGGCGCGCCAGCGCCGCGGCGGACGCCACCGGCTGCTCGACCAGTTCGCAGCCCGCATCGGCCAACGCCGGAATCGCGCGCGCGGCCTGCGTTTCGCTCCACGCCATGTTCACGTCGACACGCACCGATGCGCGATCGCCAAGCGCCTTCTTGATCTCGGCCACGTGGCGGATATCCGTTTCCGGTGCTTTCGCGCCGATCTTCAGCTTGAATACGTTGTGGCGGCGCAGGTCGAGCATGCGTTCGGCTTCGGCGATGTCGGTGGCCGTGTCGCCCGACGCGAGCGTCCAGGCAACCGGCAGACGATCGCGGCGGCGGCCGCCGAGCAGTTCGCTGACCGGCACGCCGAGACGCTTGCCGTGTGCGTCGAGCAGCGCGGTTTCGAGCGCGCTTTTCGCGAAATGGTTGACCTTCGCGAGCTTGCCGACGAACGCCATCAGCGTCTGGACACGCGTCGCATCCTTGCCGACGATCGCCGGTGCGAGGTACGCGTCGATCGCAAGCTTCATCGCTTCCGGGCTTTCCGGGCCGTAGGCCATTCCCGCGATCGTCGTGCCTTCGCCGATACCGGTCACGCCGTCGCTGCAAAAGATCTTCACCAGCATCAGCGTCTGGCCGTGCATCGTGGCCACCGACAGCTTGTGCGGGCGGATCGTCGGCAGATCGACGAGGCGGGTTTCGATGCGTTCGATGGTGGCGGAGGACATGGGGCGCGCTGCGTGGGGGTGGTTCATGGAACGGATTTATACGCGGCGGGGAAATGGGGCGTCCAATACTTTTAGGCGGGATTTTTGATACCTGATGGGTATTGAAACCTGGCAATGCATGCGGAATATTGCGGTGCGTCATACCTGTTTTGATGAGGTAGGCTGGCGGGGAGGCTTGATGGAGCAGGTTGTGCGGGGTTGGGGATCGTTTGGGCGGCGGGCCGACTGCGGCTGCTTGTGACAGCGGGAAAATCGGCTGAAAACCGGCGGCCTGGCGAGTCGATCAGGGTTTTCCTGACGGGAAAAACGGGGGCTAGCCGTCCGGCCTGCGGCTTCGGTGTCGGTTTCCGAGCACGAGGGGAAGGAAGTGAGCAGGCGGATATCGACGTTCGTCGCCGATGTTCGTCGGTCGTCAAAAGCCGACGGCCACTATCGGGTCAGAGCTCGACGATGCCCCATGACGCTCGACGCGTCGCGCTTCAAACTATTCCGGGGAGGAATGACAGCTATCACCCGGTGCTGCCTTCTGCGGATTCGCGCTTGCCCTGAAGATCCAGAGGCCCTCTTCCTCTTTTACTTTTTCAGGTAACGCGCAATGAATATGCTCTTCACCCCGACTCGGGTCGGCCCCTATCCGCTCGCTCACCGCGTCGTCATGGCGCCGCTCACACGGATGCGCACCGACGCGCACAACGTTCCCGGCGATCTGATGGTCGATTACTACGCACAGCGCGCCTCGTCGGGGGGGCTGCTGATTTCCGACGCAACCTCCGTGTCGCCGCTCGGCTTCGCTTATGTGGATGCGCCGGGCATCTACACCGAAGCACATGCACACGGCTGGCGACGTGTTGTCGACGCCGTCCACGCGAAAGGAGGACGCATCTTCGTGCAGCTGTGGCATGCGGGACGACAGGCGCATCCCGCCAACATCGGCGCAGAATTGCCGGTCGCGCCTTCTGCCGTGCGCGCCTATGAACACTCGGCGATCCACGACGAAAATGGCCAGGTCATTGAAGTCGAACAGGTGCTCCCCCGGGCACTCGCGCTGGAAGAAATTCGCGGCGTGATCGAAGAATTCCGTCACGCAGCGGCGCTGGCGAAACAGGCGGGTTTCGATGGTGTCGAACTGCATGCCGCCAATGGTTACCTGCCCGACCAGTTCTTGCGGGACGGCTCGAATCACCGTACGGACGCATATGGCGGCTCGCTCGAGAACCGCGCACGCTTTCTGTTCGAGGTGCTCGATGCAATCGGTTCGGTGTGGGAGGCCGGCCGCATCGCGGTCCGTCTTTCGCCCGGGAGTTCGTACGGCACGATGTCCGACAGCGATCCGCATGCCACGTTCGGCTATGTCGCGCGTCGTCTGGATGACCATGGGCTCGCTTATCTGCATGTGGTCGAGCCGCGCGTGCGCGGTAACGATGACGTCGCCGCCGCGGCGTCGGCGGTCTCGGCGAAAGACTTGCGGCGCGTGTTCAACGGCACGCTCATCGCGGCGGGCGGCTTCACCGCGGATAGCGCGCATCGCATGATCGAGGCAGGCGACGCCGATCTCGTCGCATTCGGGCGCCTGTTCATCTCCAATCCGGATCTGCCCGAACGACTGCGCGTCGGGGCGCCGCTCAACCACTACGACCGCTCGACGTTCTATGGCGGCGATGCACGCGGCTACACCGATTATTCGTTCCATCGCCCGGCGCCGGTCATCTGAACCAGCCTGCACGCGCGGCTGGTTGGCTTTTACGAATCGTTTCCGTGGGCGTGCGTGCCATTCCGCCGGCAAGAACCGATCGCCCGCAGTTTCATCGGCCACGTGTTCCGACGCGCTAGACTTAAGCCTTTGCGCCTTGGCACATCCCAACCACGACACGGACTTCACGGTCCTTCACGGAGAAGCAGCGGCATGGACCGGATGGCAGCAATGGAAACGTACGTCAGCGTCGTGGAGGCAGGCTCGTTCTCGGCCGCCGCCAAGCGACTCAAACTCGGGCAGCCGGCCGTCTCGAAGTCGATCGCGCAACTCGAGGCGCGACTGGGCGTGCGACTTCTTTTGCGCTCGACACGCGGGCTGACGCCCACCGATGCCGGTCAGCGCTTCTACGAGCACGCGAAACGCGCCATCGAAGAAGTCGATCTTGCCGAGCAGGTCGCGCGCGATGCGTCTACCGGGTTGGCCGGCGTGCTGCGCATCAGCGCCGCCGTGACCTTCGCGCGGCTGCATATTCTCCCTTCGCTCAAGACGTTTCTCGATCGGCACCCTGACTTGCAGATCGATATCGTGCTGGACGACCGCAGCATCGATCTGCTCGAGAAAGGCGTGGACGTCGCCCTGCGCATGGGATCGCTCGACGATTCGACGATGACCGCGCGCCGCATCGCGCAAAGCCGCCGGCTGGTGGTCGGCACGCCGGCCTACCTCGCCGAGGCGGGCGTGCCGACCACGCCGGCGGACCTCTGTCAGCATCAGGTGATCGTGTATTCGCTGCGAGGCGGCGGCGAGTCCTGGGCGTTCAGCCAGCACGGCAAGGAAGTGGCGGTGGTCGTATCCGGACGCGTCAGCGTGAGCGCCGCCGAAGGCATGCGTACGACGGTGCTCGGCGGACTGGGCCTGGCGATCGCGTCGGAATGGATGTTCTCGCCGGAACTCGCCGACGGCACGGTTCAGGCGGTACTGACCGACTGGGAATTGCCCCCGATCGACCTGTGGGCAGTCTTTCCGGCCGGGCGCCTGGTCAGTGCGAAGGCAAGAGCGTTCATCGCCTTCGTCGAAGAGGTGCTCGGTACAGCCGGCAGCAGTCGTGCCGGCCCGCACTCAGAAAGCGAGCTTGCCGATTGATGCTCCGCCGTCGACGTAAAGCGTCTGACCGGTCATGAAAGCCGCCGCATCGGACAGCAGAAACGCGATCGTCGCGGCGATTTCATGCGGCTGGCCGAAACGGCCCATCGGCACGGCGGCGAGATAGCGCTTCTCGCCTTCGCTGCCCGGCGGATTGTTCGCACGAAACAGCGCGGTCTCGGTCGGGCCTGGCGCGACGGCATTCACCGTGATGCCGGTGCCGGCCAGTTCCAGCGCCCACGAACGCGCAAAACTCACGAGCGCCGCCTTGGCCGCTGCATACGCGGTGCGCTGCGTCATCCCCAGAATCGTCAGGCTCGAGATGTTCACGACACGCCCCCAGCCGCGGGCCCGCATGCCGGGAAGCAGCGCCTGCACCGTCTGCACGGCAGGATGAAGATTCAGCGCGAGAACGTCGTCGAGATCGTTCAGCGCGACCTCACCCAGACGCTGCGGCCTGACCAGCGCGACATTGTTCACGACGCCGTCGAACGTGTGACGACGCACGAGATCATCGAGCACCGCGCCCGTCGCGGCACGGTCGGCCAGATCGACGCGGACCAGCTCGCCCGGGAAATCGCTCGCGTCGCGCGCGAGGCCCACTACATGGTGGCCGTCGGCAATCAGCCGTTCCGTCAATGCGAGACCAATGCCCTTGGTCGCGCCCGTTACGAGAAATGTACGATGTGTCATCGAATGTCCTTTACGAACCGGAAGAAATCGACATGCCGCGACCGGTTCCCCCGGTGCGGCGTGGCAATCTGTGAGCGTTGAATGGCAAGGCTCAGGCGCTGGCTATCGCTTTTTCCAGAACCGGGAACATGTCCGACGGGTCCGGACGGCGCGTGTAATCGGGGTTGACCTCCGAATACAGCACGATGCCATTCTGACCGATCACATAGCGAGCGGGCATCGGCAACGTCCAGCTCGGGTCGTTATTGAACGCCGGCAGATCGTTCTTCAGGTTTTTGTACAGTTCGACCAGATAGTCGGGCAACGCGAAACGCAGTCCGAAGTCGGCACCCGTCTGACCGTTCACGTCGCTCAGCACCGGAAAACCCAGTTCGTTGGTGCGCACGGACTTGCGGCTATTGACCGCCGTCTGCGGCGAAATCGCCACGACGTTCGCGCCGTAGGACCGGATCTCCGGCAGCACTTCGTTGATCGCCTGCAATTCGATATTGCAGTATGGGCACCAGACGCCGCGATAGAACGTCACCACCAGCGGGCCCTTCACCAGCAACGCAGCGGAAGACACGTCGTTGCCATCCTGATCTTTCAGTTTGAAAGACGGCGCGCGGTCGCCGGCCTTGATCGCGCGACCCGCTTGCCCGCTCGCAATCAGTTCTGCGGTGGCGCGTTCCATCACCGGATGAATCTCCGGCGGTGCGTTGAACGGCGGCTTGCCTGCCTTGAAGTCGACCCGGAACGCGTCGAGTTTGTCTTGGAGTGACATGAGTATTCTCCGTCGAGAGGAATAGAGGAATAAGGAACGAACGAATCAGTGGGTTCAGGCCGCGTTTTGCGCTGAGGCAATGCGTGCCGCTTCGACCGCAGCGATACCTTCGAGCGCCGGGCCGTGGCCGATGCCCTCGTCGATCACGCGACGCAGGCCCGGCTCAGGCAGCGACCGGTTTGGTCCACTCGTTACCAGCCATGAAGCCGTCGAGTTCGGTGTGGACGATGTGGTTCGTGTAGTTGCTCATCACCTTGGTCGCCACACCCAGAATCACTTCAAGGACGTTCTGACGGGTGTAGCCGGCGGCGAGGAACGCATCGACATCGGCGTCCGGGACGAAGCCACGCTCACGCACCATGAGCGTCGTGAAGTGATGCAGCGCTTCGAGCTTGGCATCGGGCAGCGGCGTGCCCGCGCGCAGCGCGGCGATCACGCCTGCGTCCATCTTGATCATCTTTGCCAGCGTGCTGTGACCGGCCATGCAGTAGTGGCAGTCGTTCTCGAAGTTCGAGGTCAGGTAGACGACCTGTTGCTCATGCGGCGTCAGCGTGCTTTTCGAGAACAGATCCCACAGCGCCGAATTACCGGCCAGCAGCGCGGGCGATTCCGCCATATGCGCCTGAAGGTTGGGGACGAAGCCGAAGGCGCGCTTCGTGTCTTCGAGGCTGGCCTTCGACGCGGCCGGCGCGTTATCGATCGTGTAGGTGGGGAAGTGGCTCACCGTTTTGCTCCTGGTGGTTGACGGTGAACAAATGATGAAGGTCAGCGCCCGCTCGAAGAAGGCACGCGCCGTCGATAACAGTCATTCCTCGCAGGCATACCGCGATGGCGGTGCGGTTGGCGTGCACACGCTTGAAGAGACAGAGGGGCGCGACGGGAGGGCGTATTTCGATGCCGCCCGACGCGTTTCGACCAATTGGCTTTGGGGTGGGACCGGCCGCTCGCTGCAATTCGTTCAGGCCGCGTCAGCGGTCCAGGCCTACCATTGCCTCACATGCTCAGATGGCGTAGGCAAGCTCCCGCTCTTCCACTTTCTCGTTGAACGCATCCGTTCCAATGGTCGGCGCTTCGTCACAAGCACTGAAATGGTACCCGGCATAGTGCGCGAACATTCGAATGTCCTTCCCTCCGATGCGACGCTTTTGCAACGCGTATGCTCGAGCGGATTCGGAAAGAAAGAATCGATGTTCGCCGTTACCCGGCTCAACACTCACCAGCGACTTCTCGGTCAGTTCAGCAATGTCGCCGGCAACGTCAGACAGCGTATACCGCGCATCGCATACCAGCGCACGCAATGCCTCGAACGTAAAAGCACGCTGGAATGCCGCAACGTGACCCAAGAGCTTCTGACTCGACGGGCTCAGCGACGCAAAGCTCCAATCGAAGCTGGCCTGTAACGTCTGGTGGTGCGCAAGCGCCGTCCGATATCCCCGCGTCAGCAACTTGAAGCGATCGTCGAGAAATCCGTGAACACCTCGAACGCCCAATGCACCGATACGCCCGACTGCCATTTCGATCGCCAGTGGATTACCGTCGAGCCGACGGCAGATATCGCCAACGAGACGAGCGCTTTTTCTTAAAGTATCAAGGTCGCAACCCGACTGTCGCGCGCGCTGCAAGAACATTTGCACTGCCTCACAATCCAGCAGCTCTGCGATAGATGACTCCGGACGTGGCACCTGGAGCGGACGCACGTGGAAGACACGCTCACCTGATACCCTCAACGGCTCACGGCTCGTGACGAGTACCCGCAAGTTGCCAAGCCGCATGCAAACTGAATCGACCAGTCGAGCGACTGTATCGATGACGTGCTCGGCGTTGTCCAGCACCAGCAGCGTGCGGTCTCGCGGCAAAGCTGCGACCAGCGCGTCGACCGCCGACCTGTCGTCCCGTATCGGCAGGCCGAATGCCGTCGCGATTTTCTGCAAGACCGCTTCTGGCGAGGCGGCATCGGAAAGCGCGACGAAACGCGTGATATCAAAACGGCCGCTTACTGCCGCATGAGCAACTTCAATTGCCGCGCTCGTTTTCCCGACTCCCCCGGCGCCCACCAGTGTCAATATATGCGTCGTGTCCAGTATTGCCGCAATATTGGAGACCAGGCTGTCGCGTCCCGTGAGCGCCCCGTGCCGTCGCGGAATATCGCTGTCGCCCTGCCTGAGCGGTGTAGCCGGCGTCAAATTCGCGGTCGGGGCGGATCTCTGCGTCAGTTGGTAACCGCGACCGGGTACGGTCACAATCAGGTCGCGTTGTGGTCCGAGCAATTTTCGCAACGCGGAAATATGGACCTGCAGATTGTTTTCTTCAACTACCGTGCCGGGCCAGACCGCGGCCATCAACTCGTCTTTCGTGACGAGACGTCCCGCCGCCGACAACAGTACCGCGAGCACGTCAAATGCACGCGAACCGACATGGATAGCCTTCCCATCACGTCGTAACGAGCGCGTCGACAAATCGACTTCGAGTGTGCCCAGCAACATGACTCAGGCCTCGTCCATCAGACCAACCGGGCCACTGAGCCAGCAACCGCTGCTTTCATCGGCCGGATCGCGAAAGTTCACCGTGATCGCGGACGGACGTCCCATCGCCACACCCTGACGCACGACGATGCCGCGTCCCGCTCCGGTGACGAGCCCATAGCGATGCGCGCCGTACAGGAGCGCTGCCGCTGCGATGCCGGTCGCCGCGTCTTCCGGATAGCCGGACGCGCGCGGGAATTGCCGTGCGTCGAACACGTGCGGTGCATCGGCATCCAGCGCAAACGGATACAGACCGGTCGACGACAGCGCGTCGCATAGGGCTTCGATCACGTCGAGTTTCGGCGTGATCGCATTCAGCCGTGAGGGCGTGCGGATCGGCACCAGCGTTTTGGTGCGGCTCGTCGTTGCGTTGACGATGCCGAGCGGCAGCAGATCGCCCGCATCGAGGTTCAATGCATCGAGTGTCCTGGCAATGAGCGCCGCGTCGACAACCGGCTCGACGCGTCCCGCCGGCTGGCTGACTTCGATCCGCGCGTCGGACGCGTCGTACCGCGCGTCGACGCTGCCGCTCAGCGTTTCAATCAGCGCCGTGTTCGTGCGCCATGCGCCCGTGCGACGCAGCAGCCACAATGCGCCCAGCGTCGCGTGTCCGCACATCTCCATCTCGTGGTTGGGCACAAAAAAGCGGAAGCGGAAATCATGGTGCGGATCGACGGCGCGCATCACGAACCCGCTTTCCAGACCATACGCGCGGGCCATCTCTTTCATTTGCGCGTCAGACCAGCCGTTCGCGTCGAGCACAATCGGGGCCGGATTGCCGCCCTCGTCGGTGGTGGAAAATACCCGTACAAGCCGCACACGTTGTACGATGCTCATGCGCTTGCTCCCTAATTAACTCCGCCTATCGGTGTGCCGCCTTTTGTGAAGCCGGCGGGAAGGCCAGTCCGCCGTCCCTCGCAGCATGCACGGCCTGCGTTTTTTATTCGCTTCCATTTGGGCCGGAACATGCTCACTATCGGGCCATGGCGATTGGCGTCAGCGCGTTGCCCGTCCCTTATAAAGTCCCAAGTCGCAGGTTCCCGCCATGTTTTATCAGACGTCCAAATCGCACATTCCCGCCGACCGCGTGGCTGCGACCCGTCGCATCACGATGGCCGATTACGTGACGTCGTGGCACGAGCACGAAGAGTTCATGTTCCTGCTGCCGAGTCAAGGCACGCTGACGCTGACTTCGGAGTGTTCAAAGCATTCGCAACGCATCGGCGCCGGCGTGCTTGCGATGGTTCCTGCCGGGATTTTTCACGACACGACGAGCAATCCCGGAGAGCACTGCCATACGGCGGTCTATGCGGAGCGCGACTTCGTTTCGTTTTGTGCGCGCAAATCCAATGTCCGGATCGCCGGGGGCGATGCACCGCGCTACTGCGTGCCGCCGCCTGCTCTGCTTGGGGCACTGCGTTTGCAAACACAGTTCGACGCGGTCGACGAAACGGAGGAAGCGCACGATATGGCGCGGTATCAGAACGATCTGGTCGATCGGCTGATTGCGTCGGCGTGCGTGGCGGCGGTGCTCGGCGCCGAACCGAGCGGTGCCAATCCGAAGGTTTCGCGCGAGCAACTGGTCAGTGAAATCAAGGCGTACCTTGACGTCATGCTCGCGGAGCGGATCGATATCGAGACAATCGCTTCGGAATTCGCCATATCGCGACGTCATCTCACCCGGATCTTCCGCGAGGAAACCGGCGAAAGCCTCACCGATTATCAGCTCCGGCAACGGGTCATGCGCGCGCGTTCGCTCTTGAATGTTCCCGGCACGACCGTGCTGTCGGCAGCCCTGAGCGTAGGGATCGAATCGCCGTCCTACCTGGCAAGGCTATTTACCAAGTTCGGTCTGCCTGCGCCCCGCGATCTGAAGGCGTCCCGTGCTCGATGCAAGTGACGGCTGACCGCTCGCGATAAGCTTGCTGTCGGCGGTTTGGACGCTGCCGTGTCGTCACACTGCGTGCGGCACAAGTCCACACGGCAACTGTTCAATTTCCGCACACCGAATCGTATCCACCCGCCAATCCATGCGGGCGCGACGGATGGGAAAAAACCCGGATACCCCCGTTTCACCGCCGTCCCCTACCCTCGCGCGCATGCCGATCGACGCTCACGCAACGATCCGGCCGATCCGAAATCCCCAGGAGCGCACATGGATAGCAACACCCCCGCACTGTTCGACACCGACATCTGGCGCGGCAAGATCTTCACCGGCCGCTGGCACGCGAGCCCACAGGCGGCCGACGTGATCGAGCCGGCGACCGGCAACACGCTCGGCCGCATCGGTCTTGCCGACAGCTCGGCCATCGCCGAAGCATCAGCTACCGCGCACCGCGCCCAGCCCGCTTGGTTCGCCCTGCCCTACGACGACCGCGCAGCCGTCCTGCGCCGCGCCGCAGCCATCGCCGAAACGCACGCCGACGCAATCGTCGACTGGCTCGTGCGCGAAAGCGGCTCGACGCGCGCGAAGGCGGCATTCGAAACGTCCGTCACGATCAAGGCGCTGCACGAAGCGGCCGGGCTGCCGTCGCGCGCGGCCGGCGAAGTGCTGCCATCAGCGGCCGGCCGGCTGTCGCTCGCGCGCCGCCGCCCGCGCGGCGTGGTCGGCGTGATCTCGCCGTTCAATTTCCCGCTGTACCTCGCGATGCGCGCGGTGGCACCCGCGCTCGCGCTCGGCAACGCCGTCGTGCTGAAGCCCGATCCGCGCACCGCCGTGTGCGGCGGCATCGCGATCGCGCGCGTGTTCGAGCTCGCCGGCCTGCCCGAAGGCGTGCTGCACGTGCTGCCCGGCGACGGCGCCGCCGGCGCGGCACTGGTCGCCGATCCGCACGTCGCGATGATCCAGTTCACCGGCTCCACCGCCGCCGGGCGCAAGGTGGGCGAAGCGGCGGGCCGCCACCTGAAGAAGGTATCGCTCGAACTCGGCGGCAAGAATTCGCTGATCGTGCTCGACGATGCCGATCTCGACCGCGCGGTCGCCAACACCGCATGGGGCGCGTATCTGCACCAAGGCCAGATCTGCATGGCGACCGGCCGCGTGCTCGTGCAGCGTGCGATTCACGACCGCTTCGTCGCGAAGCTCGTCGAGAAGGCGCGCAGCCTGCGCGTCGGCGACCCGGCCAGCGGCGACGTCGGCCTCGGCCCGCTGATCAACGCCGCGCAACGCGACCATGCGGCGAACCTGGTCGACGCGGCCCGCCGCGCGGGCGCACGCGTGGAGACGGGCGGCGGCCATCGCGGCCTGTTCTTCGAGCCGACCGTGCTGAGTGGCGTCGCGCCGGGCAATCCGGCGTTCGATGAGGAGATTTTCGGGCCGGTCGCGATCGTCGTGCCGTTCGATACCGACGAGGACGCGATCGCGCTCGCGAACCGGACCGAATACGGGCTGTCGATGGCGATCCTGTCCGCCGACGTCGGCCGCGCACTGCGGATCGGCGAGCGCCTGAACACGGGGCTGCTGCACATCAACGACCAGACGGTCAACGACGAAGTGATCAACCCGTTCGGCGGCGTCGGCGCATCGGGCAATGGCTCGAGCATCGGCGGTGCGGCAAACTGGGAGGAATTCACGCAGTGGCAGTGGCTGACGATCAAGGGCGAAGCGCCGCCGTATCCGATTTGACGAGGAGACCGACCATGTACACCGAACACGACACACGCGCCGTTACCGCCGCCGTCGCGCGCGCCGCCGGCGCACCCTTCTCGATCGAAGCGGCCCGCATCCGCGCGCCGCGCGGCGACGAGGTGCTGGTGCGCGTCGTCGCGACCGGCTTGTGCCATACCGACCTGATCGTGCGCGACCAGTACTATCCGGTGCCGCTGCCGGCCGTGCTCGGTCACGAAGGCGCCGGCGTGGTCGAGGCGGTCGGCCCGAACGTGAAGACGCTCGCCGCGGGCGACCACGTCGTGCTGACCTACGGCGCGTGCGGTCACTGCACGTCGTGCGTCGGCGGTCACGGCGCGTATTGCCGGCAGTTCTTCGCGCTGAACTTCGGCGGCGCCGACGCGGACGGGCAGACCGCGCTTCGTGACGAATCCGGCCAGCCGCTGCACGATCATTTCTTCGCGCAGTCGTCGTTCGCGAGCTACGCGCTCGCCCGCGAGAACAACGCGATCAAGGTGCCGAAGGAAGCGCCGCTCGAACTGCTCGGCCCGCTCGGCTGCGGAATCCAGACCGGTGCGGGCGCCGTCATCAATTCGCTCGCGGTGCGCACCGGCAGCAGCTTCGCGAGCTTCGGCGCGGGCGCGGTCGGGATGAGCGCGGTGATGGCCGCGCGCATCGCCGGCGCAACGACGATCATCGCGGTCGACATCGTGCCGTCGCGGCTCGCGCTGGCGCTGGAGCTCGGCGCGACGCACGCGCTCAACAGCCGGGAAGTCGACGTCGTCGACGCGATCCGCGAGATCACCGGCGGCGGCGTCGACTTCGCGCTCGAATCGACCGGGCTGCCGGCCGTGCTGTCGCAAGGGATCGACGCGCTCGGCTCGCGCGGCACGATGGGCGTGGTCGGCGCGCCGAAGCTCGGCACCAAGGCCGAATTCGACGTGAACAGCCTGCTGCTCGGCGGCCACACGATCCGCGGCATCGTCGAAGGCGACAGCGTGCCGCAGACGTTCATTCCGCAGCTCGTGCAGCTGTATCTGCAAGGGCGGTTTCCGTTCGACCGGCTGGTGAAGTTCTATCCGCTCGACCAGATCAACCAGGCGGCGGAAGACAGCAGCAACGGCAGCACGCTCAAGCCGATCCTGCGTTTGCCGCATTGAACGCAACAGGCGCCGCCGGCCGCACGCCGACGCACATCGCCCGCATGCGGCGGCGCCTCTTCCCGGGAAAATACCCGCCTTCAGGCGCCGGGCTATATTACGCATTCGCGCGACACGCCAGGCCGACACGCCTGGCCCGGACCTCGACTTCAAATGGAGCGCAGCGTGAACACGGCCCCCGAATCCCTTTCACGGCCGGTCGACCTCGACCGGCTCCGCGCCCGCTTCGCCGCGGGCGAACCGCTGCCGGACACGGCGTTGCCGGCCAGCGTCGCGCGTTCGTGGCTGCGTTCGCGCGACGCCGGGCTGCGGCCCTGGCAAACCGCCCGCTATGAAATGCAGCGCGAACCCGACGAATCGCGCGCGGACCGGCGGCTCACCCGCTGCGTCGCGCAGGAGATCGAGCCGCTGTGGGCCGCATTCGGCGGCAGCGAATGGACGGTCATGTGCGTCAATCCGCACGGCACGATCGTCCATGCGCGCCGCAGCCCGCAATGCGACGACGCGCTGCTGACGCCGATCGTCGCCGGGCGCCGGATCGTCGAACCGAACATCGGCACGACCGCGCCGAGCTGCGTGATTCACGACGGCGCCGAAACCGTCGTCGCGGGCGCGCAGCACTATCTCGACGAGTTGTCGCGGGTGTTCTGTCTTGCGGTGCCGCTCGTGGGCTTCGACAGCGAAGTGATCGGCGCGCTCGATATCACCGGCGTCGGCCGGCGTAATATCGCGCAATTGCGCGAGTCATTCCGGCACGCATCGCTGTCCGCCGAACAGCGGCTCTATGCGATGCTGCGCGACTGCCATCTGCTGCAGGTGCAATTCGATCCGCGCTGGCTCGGCACGCCGCTCGCCGGCGTCATCGCGCTCGACGAAGCGGGCCGCGTGCGCGCGGTGAGCCGCCTGGCCCGCCAGATGCTCGACCTCGCGCCCGCCGGGCCGGTGGCGCCGGTCGATCTCCGGCAACTGTTTCCGGGCGCGACGCCCGCGCAGCAGCGCCGGTTGCTGACACCGGCACGCACGCCGCAGCGGATCGCGCGCGACGATGGTAGCCACGTATGGGTGCGCACCGTGCGTGCGCCGCTCGACCGGGCGACGAGGGCGCGTCACGCCGATGTGCTCGAAGACGCTGCCGACGTGTGCAACGTCGCGTCGACCGCCGGCCCGCAGGCGAGCCTGCACGAACAGTCGCTCGATGCGATCCGGCGCGCGCTCGACGAGCACGACGGCAATGTGTCGGCGGCCGCGCGGCAGCTCGGCATTTCGCGCACGACGCTGTACGCGAAACTTCGGCAGCTCGACGCGGCTGGGATCAGGCACGACGGACCGCATTGACGATGCGGAGTGAAGCAGGTCGCATGGCAATTGGCGCTTGGGGCCTGTTCATGCTGACACCGGGCTGGCGTTGCCCCCGAAGGCCAATACATGTTTGGCCCACCTCATAGTCTCGTGTAATCGCAGCCCGTCATTCGCGTGTCGATACGCGTCGTTGTCGATAACGGAACGTCCGCGGTCGGACCATACGCCGCCTAAGCTCGGCGGCGATCGTCACGTCACGCTCGGGCGCGGATTGAAACACGCATGTGCCATGTCCACGTCAATGCGGCTCAGAAGCGGCCTCCAACCGAAAGGATGCCGCGAATTCCCCGCGCCCGTGCCGAGCATGACCTCATAACGATTCCACGATTCCTTGGTTCCCTCGATGATGCGGTGTCCGTATCGTTCGCGTATTCATCAGACTTATCGACCGATGACGGCGGGTTCCTTCGACGGCGAAACGACGGCGCAAAATATTGCGTTGGTTTCAAACCACTTTGACTCCGGTGGTTTTTGTAATGGCATACTCAAGCCTGGGCGCTGCGCAGGGGCGTTGTCACTTCCAGAGGCGTGGCGGCGCAAATAATGTGCGCTTCTTCATGTGCTGTTTTCGTGCACGCTTGCGTGCCTTGACGCCGCGGGTCCAGGAATCCGTTTCATATGAATTACAGTTCACCGATCAGTGGCTCCCCCACGAGATGCGATGTCGACGACGAACGCACGCGCTCGCGCGCGGCATGGCTGACGAGTGAATTCCGCGCGAGCTATGCATGGCTGAAGTCGAAACTGCAAAGGCGCGTCGGCTCGCCGGCCGATGCGGAGGATCTCGCGTCGTCGTCGTTCGCGGAACTTGCCGGTATGCAGGACCTGACAGCGGTGCGCGATGCACGGGCCTTTCTCACGGTCATCGCCCAGCGCCTCACCTACGAGATGTGGCGCCGCCGCGACCTGGAGCGCGCGTATCTGGAAACGCTCGCCCATCGGGAAGAAGCCGTCACGCCGTCGGCGGAAAGCATGGCGGAAGTGACGCAGGCGCTCTTGCTCGTGGATCAGGCGTTGAACGGCCTGTCACCCAATGCGAAAAGCGCCTTCATCATGAGTCAGATCGACGGCCTCACGCACGCTGAAATCGCCGATCGACTCGGCGTGTCGGTGAGCATGGTGCGCAAATATATCGCGCAGGCCTTGACGCAGTGCTATCTGATGGCATGAGCCGGCGGCACCCGCGTCGGCGCTCGGCTGCCGGCTGACCTTCTTCCCTGCCGTTCGTTGTCGCGAACGTGCCGCTTTCACTGCGCCGCACCGGGTCGCTCCAGTTGCCGTGCGACGATGTCGATCACCCGGACGGGCGCTGTCTCCAGTTGGACGTCGTGATCCGTCACGAGCGCCGCGAAGGCGTGAAAGGCGGCCGGATCGAATCCGTAGCGGCCTTCCTCTCCCGATTCATAGGCATTGCCGGCGATGCGCTCGTATTCGTCTGCCGCGCGCAGATATTGCCCGCCGTAGCCGAGCTCGCGCAGCATCGCCGCGGCCATCGCCACGCGCAACAGGATGCGCAGCGCGGTCAGCGAGCCGGCCCCGGCGCGCAGCGCTTCGAGCTGAAGGTGATACTCCAGCGAAAGCGCATCGCGAATGGCTTTCGGCAAAGGCAGAAGTTCCGTCTTGTCCGCCCGCGACCGGACCCTCGACTGGTCGAGACGCTGCGTCCACCCTCTCATCTTCGGTTCGCCATCCGTCCGCACGCATTCGTCATGCCGTGCCGCCCACCGTCATGTCGTCCACCCGAACGGTAGGCTGCCCCACGCTCACGGGCACCGACTGGCCGGCCTTGCCGCACACGGCGCGGCCCGTGTCGAGCTCGAGGTTGTTGCCGACCATGCTGATTTTCTGGATCGTGTCCAGCCCGTTGCCGGTGATCGTCGCGCCTTTCACGGGTGCGCAGAGCTTGCCGTTTTCGATCAGGAATGCTTCCGACGCCTCGAACACGAACTGCCCGCTCGTGATGTCGACCTGCCCGCCCTCGAGCCCCGCCACGTAGATCCCGCGCTTCACCGACGCAATGATCTCGTCGTGCTCGCGATCGCCGTTGAGCATGAACGTGTTGGTCATGCGCGGCATCGGCAACACCGCATAGCCCTCGCGGCGGCCATTGCCCGTCGGCCGCATGTTCATCAGCCGCGCGTTGAGCGAGTCCTGCATGCAGCCGCGCAACACGCCGTCCTCGATCAACACCGTGCGTTGCGTCGGACAGCCCTCGTCGTCGACATTGAGCGAACCCCGGCGGCCTTCGAGCGTGCCGTCGTCGACGATGGTGACGTTGCGCGCCGCCACTTGCTCGCCGACGCGGCCCGCGAACACCGACGTCTTGCGCCGTATGCCGTCGGCCTCGAGACCATGGCCCACGGCTTCGTGCAACAGCACGCCGTTCCAGCCCGGCCCGACGACGACGGTCATCGTTCCCGCCGGCGCGGGCCGTGCATCGAGTTTCGTCAGCGCGGCTTCGACACGGTCATACACCAGCGTGCGGAGGTCGTCGTCCGACCACGAAGCGAGCCCGTAGCGGCCGCCGATCCCGCCGCTCGCGCTTTCGACCCGGTCGCCCGATTTGACCCGAACGTTGATCGCCAGTCGCAGCATGGGTCGCACGTCGCCGACGCCGAGCCCGTCGCAACGCGCGATCCACACCGTCTCGTGCGTCGCGGCGAGCATGGCGTTGACCTCGACCACGCGCCGATCCTTCGAACGCGCCAGTTCGTCGACGCGCTTGAGCAGCGCGAGTTTCCGCTCCGCGCCGATCGCGCTAAGCGAGGCGCGCGGAAGATAGATCGATCGCGCCGCCGCGGAGCCGGCTGGTTCGCCGCGAGGCGTTACGCGGGAGAGAACCTCCGGTCCCGACCGAATCTGCCGCGCGATCGTGCGCAACGCGTCCGCCCCGATTCGTTGCGAACTCGCGAACGTCGTCTCCTCGCCGTTCAGCACGCGAATGCCGAATCCCGAATCGCACTGCCAGGCGCCGCCCCGCACGGCGCCGCCTTCGAGCGACCACGATTCGGCGATCGACTCCTTCAGATAGATGTCGGCAAAGTCGCCGGACTGCCCGAGCGCGCTGTTCAGCGCGGCGAACAAATGCGTTTCGTCGATGCCGTGTTTGTCGAGCAGTCCTACATACGCCGCGCGACGCATGTCGTGGAGCGAGGGGCCGCGGGTGTCAGTCAGGGTTTCGTGCGTGTCCAGCATGGTGTCGTACCGGTATGTGACAGGAAAGGATGGCCGCGCATCGCGCGCGTCAGCTGCCGCCGATTCTCATTTCATCGATCAGCCACGAACCCGTGCGGAAGCTTCCTCTGGTCACGGTGTCGGCCCCCACGGCGAGCAGGCCGGAAAACATCGCATTCAGATTCGACGCGATCGTGATACCGGTGACCGGAAAACGGATCTGGCCGTTCTCCACCCAGAACCCCTTCGCGGCACGCGAGAAATCGCCGGTCAGCCGGTTTACGCCGCCACCTGCCATCTCGGTGACGAACAGGCCGCGATCGAGCCTCTCCAGCATCGCGTCGATCCCGTCCGAGTCAGCGGTTTTCGCGCTGCGCACTTCGAGGTTGTGCGGACCCCAGCCATTACCGGTCGGCGCCATGCCGAGACGCCGGGCTGCGTACAAGCCAAGAAAATAGCCGCGCAACACGCCTGACTCGACAACCGATCGTCGGGACACGGCAACGCCATCAGAGTCGAAGCATCGACTCGCCATTCCCCTGGAGACGAATGGATCTTCGTACAACTGAATGTGATCGGCAAAGACTGGGGTGCCGAGACGGCGAGTCAGGTACGAGCCCGTCCGATAAAGCGCATCGCCCGACGCCGCGTTGACGAACTCGCCGAGCAGCGACATCGCGGCCATCGGCTCGAACAACACGGGGCAACGCTGCGTTTCAATCTGCGTGCCGCCCAGCAGCGCGAGCGCGCGCGTCGCGGCTTGCGTACCGATCCGTGCGGGTGCGTCGAGATCGGCATAAGCGCGCGCGCCGTCGCTCCAGAATCCCATCTGTTTCTCGCCAGTGCCGGCCGCGATAGGCATGCACGACACGAAATGCGCGGACCACGGCACGCTGTGCCCGAACCCCTCGCTGGTCGCGAGCAGCGACAACCCCGCGGAAGTTCCGACGCTGGCGCCGTTGGTCGTCACGATGGCAGGGCTCGTGGAAAACGCGGCCTCTTCCGCGCGACGGGCGTCGTCGAGCATGTCATCGAGCGACAGATCGAGCGGATGATACAAGTCCAGATCGATGAAGTCCCTGGCGAGCAAGTCCGCCGGGGCCAGGCCGGCAGCAGCATCGACGTCCGTGACCGACGCGATGTCGATGGCGGCCGCCACCGCACCGGCGAGGCCGTCGGGGGACAAATCGGACGAGGTCGTCGCGCCGCGTCGGCCATTGCGATAGACCGCGAGCGAGATAGATGAAGACAGTCGAAGGCTCCGCTCGGTCGGCATCCGGTTGCGTACGGTTGCCGTCCGCGATTCGACATGATCGACCTCCACGCGAACGCCGTCGGCCCCTGCTCGTCGTGCCAGATCGAGCGCACATTCGGCCGCCGCCTCCAGATCGGATTTCACGTCGCGCCATTGCGTACCGCCGTCATGCATGGAAACCACTCCGAGTGTTGAATTGCCGTGCGCCCCACGCGCCTGCCCGTCTGCCGAGACGTTTTCGCGTCATGTCGAACGGGAGCACATTGGAAATATTCTATCGAGCGCGATCGGAATTTTTTTACGAAAGAAATCGCCGTCTCGCGGATTCGTGGAATCGTTTTGCGCGCACGCCGGCGTATCCGGAATTTACGTTCGACGCGCGCTTTTTCTCAGATGACTTACGCGCAGCGCTGCGTGATCGCGATCAAACGATCGCCGATGCTCGTGCCGACCGTTTTCATGGCCTTCGTGCCATCGCCGTAGTGAGACCGAAACCGCGCGATGAGTTCAGCATCCACCAGCCCGATTCGCTCGAGGGTCTTGTCGCCTTGCGAAGCCTCTTCGCCGCGCTCCACCGCGCGCTTCGACGTTTCTTCCGCGAGCTGCATGAAGCGTCGGTCGTCATCGCGCGTCCAGTTGCAGGCCGCGCGCAACAACTCCCAATGCGCGCCCGCAAGGCCGAATATGAAATCGGTGACGATCGCGGCATCGCCGAGCGGCTGAGCGACCAACACGAGAAGCCGTGTCGCCAACGCGTGTGCGGCGCCGGCTGCCGCAGCGTCGGCCTTCGCGAGCGCCTGCTTGATCGCGGCCAGTTCCGAGTCGAGCGGCCCTGCCGCCCGCGCCGGATCATGCTGCGCGACAAGCCGGTCGCGAATCGACAGCAACGCCGCATCGTCGCCGATCAACTCAGACATCTCGCCGCCGGACAGCAGATCCGTGACCAGCATTTGCGGCAGCCGCGAGAGATTCGCTCCCACCGGAACGGCGTCAAGCCACTGCGCGACGAACTCCGCTCCGTTCAGATGGGTACTGCGATAGCTCGACAGCGATTCCACCACGGCCAGCACGTTGGCCGGAATACCCAGCGTTCTTGCGCAATCGTCCACGTCCGCGGTGTTGCAGACGAACTGAATGGCGCTGCCGATTTCGCCGTCCCACATCGCTTCGGAAGGCGCGGCTCGCTTGCGATCCAGCCACACGCGCAACGCGGCAAGGCGCTCCGTCTTGAGCTGGGCGTTGCCGCCGAACGCGTTCGGTGCAACGGCGATCGCCGCCGGCAACGCCGTCACGGAGCCGAGGTGGTTGTCGATGAAGCCGGCCAGTTGCGTGGCGGAGCGATTACCGACCACGCGGCCGAGTTCCTTGCCGCCGCGCAGCAGGATCAGCGTCGGAATACCGCGAACGCCGAATCGTTCGCGAACGCCTGCATTCTCGTCCACGTCGATCTTCACGAACGCCACGTTGCCTTCAAATTGCTCGCTCAATTTCGACAGCGTCGGCGCGAGCGCCTTGCACGGACCGCACCAGGGCGCCCAGAAGTCGACCAGTACGGGCAGCGGGTTGTTGATCACGTCGGCTTCGATGGTTTCCAGCGTCACTGCTTTCAGATTGCTCATGGATCGATCTTGTCCTGTTTCACTTGTTGGCGCGCCGTACATTGTTCAAATGCACGGCGTCGGTTGGGATCGTGGCGCTCAGCACAGTTGCGTTCCGACGGATGCGCGACCGCCGGCGTGTGCGCCCTCTGTTTCGTCGGCCGCGTCCTGTCGTGCTTCCGGTGCCGCCGGTGCGGGAAAATCGAGCGTCGTGTCGTGAAACGCCAGCAGCTCCTTGCGATGCGCGACGCTGACGACCGTGGCCTGAGGCAAACGCTCGATTAGCAGACCGTAAAGTTCCTTCTCGCTCTGGCTATCGAGTGCGGACGTGCATTCGTCGAGGAACACCGTGGAAGGTTTGGCGAGCAGCACGCGCGCAAATGCCACGCGCTGTTGCTCGCCGCCGGACAGCCGTGTGCTCCAGCGGTCCTCGACATGGAGCAAGGGCGCATAGGCCGACAATCCGCATGCGTGCAGCAGTGCCTCGCATTCGCTGTCGGGGTACGCCGAAGCGTCGCGCGGATAGGTCACGGCCGCCTTCAGCGTGCCCGGCGGAATATAGCTGCGTTGCGGCAAGAAGAACGTGCCGGCTGCCGGACGCACGATCGTGCCTTCGCCGTAGGGCCATAGGCCGGCCAGCGCGCGCAGCAACGTGCTTTTCCCGCACCCCGATCGACCTCGCACGAGGCACCGCCGGCCGGCCAGGAGCACGAAGTCGGGCACGCGCGACAGTGTGGCGCCGGACGCGTCGCGCAAGACGAGCCCGCTCGCGGCGACCGCTCCGGTGCGGCTTTCGTGAAGCGCGATGTCCTGCCGCGGATCATGCTCGCTCACGTGCAGGAATTCGCGCAAACGGTTGGCTTCCGCGCGCCACGACGTAAATCCCGGATAGGCTTGCCAAAAAAATGCCAGCGACCCCGTGACGGAATTAAATGCGCTGTTCGATTTCATCAACCCGCCGAGCGTCAGCCCACCCGACATCAGCTGCGGAAGCATCAGCAAGGTCGGAATGATCGGAATGGCCGAACTCAACTGACCGACGATATTGTTAAAGAACGAGACGCGCGTCCTCACCCACAGCGTCGCGTATAGATTCGATACCACGAAGCGAAACGATGCCTGCAGACGCCCATGCTCGGACGTTTGCCCCTGAAAGAACGCGATCTGTTCCGCGAATTCACGCACGCCCACCATGAGCACGCGAAAATCGCCCTCGAGACGATGCTGTCTGGCCGTCAGCGTGATGAGCCTGCGGCCCAGATAATGCGTCGCCACGAAAATGACACTGGTGTAGGCAAATGCGGCGAACACCAGATAACCGTGCAATACGTATGACGATCCGCCGACGTGCATTTGAAACGGGCCGCCCATGCGCCACAGCACGACGCTGAACGACACGACGCTGACCGGTACCGAAAGAAGCCCAAGACCCAGCAGCAGCGTGTCGTTGACGAACAGCTTCACGTCTTCCGCGATACGCTGATCGACGTTCTCGAGTTCCCGGTCGCGTTCGATCCGGTAATAGTTGTTGCGCGCGAGCCATTTCTCGGTGAGCCATGTCGTAAGCCATCGGCGCCAGCGGATCTGCACGATCTCCTGCAACACCCCCCCGGTAATATGCACGGCCGCACCGGCCATCGCTACGAGCAGGAAACGCACGAGCAGCTCCGGCAGCACCTTGAATCGGGAAGCGCCGATCGCATCGTAGAACATGCCGGTCCAGTTGTTGTTCCACAGCATCACGTACGTCGTGGCCCAACTCGATCCGATCACGAGCATCAGCAATATCAGCGAGAACACGCCTTCGCGCGTACGCCAGTACGGCAGCAGCAGGCGCCACACCGGCGGAAAGCGGCGGCGCGCTTGCGCGTCTTCCGCGCGGTCAACGGGGAAAGCGCCGTTCACCGTCATTGGTGCGCCTCGGGCGGTTGCATCACGAAGTTGATCTTGTTGAGACCACCGCCCTGGAGCGCCGCCAGAATGGTCGCGACCTTGCCGTACTCGACGTGCTGATCCGCGTTGATGTTGACCGCGGGCGGCTCGCCCTGCGCCGCGGCCTCGGCCACGCGCGCCTTCAATGCATCCGCGTCGACCGGCTGCTTGTTCCACAGCACCGTCTTGTCGGCCGTGATCGACAGATCGATGTCCTGCGTTTTCGACACGGCCGGCTGCGCGGCCGCCTGCGGAAGATCGACCTTCACCGCCTTGTTAATGACGGGCAGCGTCACGATGAAGATGATCAGCAACACCAGCATGACGTCGATCAGCGGCGTCATGTTGATGTCGTTCATGACGCCTTCGTCGCCGCCGCCATCGGTAATCATTGACATGGCGGGCTCCTTCAGGCGGCCAGGTTGGGCGTGGCGCGCTTGGTCGCGACCGGTGCGCCGACCGGCCGGCTGGCGTCGGCGCGGGCCTTCGCGCCGGTGACGAAATACACGTGCAGCTCGTGCGCGAAGCGGTTCAGCCGATGGCTCACGCGCTTGTTGCCGCGGTTCACGTAGTTGAAGCCGAGCACCGCCGGAATCGCGACGAACAGCCCGATCGCCGTCATCACGAGCGACTCGCCCACCGGGCCGGCAACGTGATCGAGGCTGGCCTGCCCCGACATGCCGATCGCCATGAGTGCGTGATAGATACCCCAGACAGTACCGAACAGCCCCACGAACGGCGCGGTGCTGCCGATCGAGCCCAGCACGGCCAGGCCGTTCTGCAGGCGTGCGACTTCGTCGTCGAATGCGTTGCGCAGCCCGCGCGCCACCCATTCGCTCGCGCTCAGGCTGCCTTGCATCGACGGTTCGTTGCCCGCATGCTGTTCATTCGCTTCGCGCCCGGCAAGCACCAGCGCACGATAAGGATTGTCACCGCGCTCGCCCAGCGCCGCGATGCCGTCGCTGATCGACGCACTGGACCAGAAACCCGTTTGCGCGCGCTTGCCGAGCGATTCGAGACGCCGATTGGCGAATCCTTTCGTCAGTATCACGAACCAGGAGACGACGGACATGCCGATCAGGAAAACGAAGATGAAGCGGGTAACGAAGTCACCCTGTTGCCAGACGTTGGCGATGCCATACTGTTCCATGTGTTGCTCCGATTGGTGCGGGTTCAGTCGTTCAGGTTGAATGCGATGGGTTGGGAAGCTTCGACCGAGCGCGCGATGCCCGCGGTCTCGTACGGGTGACAGCGGCCGGCACGGATCGCCGCGACGGCGGCCGCGTCGAGCAGCGGCGAGCCGCTGCTCTGCGCCACGCGCGCGGACGTCACCGCGCCGTCGGTGCCGATGCTCAGATGCACGACTACGGTGCCCTCCTGTTGCAGCCGCCGCGCTTTCGCCGGGTAGTCGGGTCGCGGCATCTGGCATCCCAACTGCTTCAACTCGCCCGCGCTGATTTGCTTCGGCGCGTCCAGCAGGTTCGGCCCCGGCGCGGGTTGCGCGACAGGTTGGGCCGGCGCTGCTTCAGGTGCGGGATGCGGCACGGGCGCCGGCGCGACCGGCCGCGTTTCGGCGGGTTTCGGCGTTTCCTGGGGCGCCGCTTCCACCGTGCGCGGGCTCGGCGCGTGCGACGCCAGCACGTGCGCCTTTTCCGGCTTCGCCGGCGCCACCGGTTTCGGTGGCTCGGTCCGCGGCTTGGGCGGCGCAGGTGGGGTTGGCGCGGGCCGCAGCGCCGGCGCGGCAACCAGTTGCACCTGCACCGTGCCGCCCGCGGGACGTCCCGCCTCGAGCCTGAGCGTCACCGCGCTTTGGTGGACCGCGACGTACAGCCCCAGCGCATGCGCGAGCAGCACCCCTGCGGCACACGCGATGCGGCGTATGCGCGCATAAGGCGCCTGGGACGTGTTCTCGCGTACGGCGATGTCGTCCCACCGGCGGGCGGGCAAGGAATCAGAAGTCATAGGTTCCGGTCAGCATGACCGTCCGCTCCGGACCCATCGGAATCATGGTGGCCGACGTGCTGCTGTAGTAGAGCTTGCGGTTGAACACGTTCTTGATCGAAAGATTCAAGCCGTACCCCTTCTTCCGATAGAACAGGCCGAGATCCGTCTCCACCTGGCTGGGGATGCGGTACGCCGAGCCCGAGCCGATGTACTGCCCGCTCGCGAAGAAGAGCCCCGCGCCGACACCGAAACCCTGGAGCTTTTCGGTCTGGAAGTTGTAGGTCGCCCACAGGCTGGCGCTGTTCTTGGGCAGGTTCACCGCCAGCTTGGTGTTCGGGGGCTGCACGAAGTCGTTGTACGTATAGCTGCCCACCACGTTGACGCCGGGCAGCGGCTGCCCGGTAATCTCCGCTTCGAATCCGCGGCTCACGGCGCCGCCGGCAGGAAGATAGAAGCCGCGATGGGCCGGGTCGGCAACGTTGTAATTGCTGAAGGAGGTGCGGTAAGCCGAGGTCGTGATGGCCAGCTTGTCGTCCAGCAGGTTGAACTTCATGCCCACTTCGACCTGCTGACTGATCTGCGGGGGGAGCACACCGCCACCGAATTGAAGCGCCGTGCCCGGCTGGAAGCCGCGGTTGTAGCTGGCGTAGGCAGCAACCTCGGACGTCAGTTCGTAGAGCAGGCCGAGGCTTGGGCTATAGGCGTTCTGATGGCTTCCCGCTGGTGGGTTACCGGCGTAGGTCGCATGTGTCAGATAGGTATCCCGGCGCACGGACGCGAGCGCATGGAAATTCTTATAGGAAAACTGATCTTGTAGATATAAACCGGTTTGAGTGAAGTAGGTAGTGCCATTCGGCATCACGTTTCCCGTGTCGGAAGACGGGAGCGTAAATGAGCCGAAGACATTCGGAATGGAAATGAATTTCGATGTCGTGGTGTCAGACTGATGCTGGCTGTAGCGAAGAACGTCCCAGCCCGCAATCACCGTATTTTTCGCAGTGCCGATATCGAACTTGGCTCGCAGGTAATTCTGGAAGCTCCAACTGTAGAAATCCGAGACCGAATCGAAGTTGTGGAACAACGTGCCGTTGGTCGCCGAGAGCGGCGTCGCCGTTGTCCAGGCTTGCTGCGTTTGTTGGGTCCGCGTATAGGAACCCTTGCTCACGAAGGTCAGCGCCGTGCCGAGCTTTTGTTCGAGGTGAATGAAAATATTGTCCGTTTGCGCGCCGAAATGGTCGGACGGCGTGCCAAGCGGCTTGTCGATATAGTTTCGATAGATATCGCCCTTGGCATAGCCGACAGTGAACGGGGGAACCGGCTCGCGATTGACCGTGCGCTCATAGCCTACCGTCAGATCCGTGGTCGAATCCTTCCATTCCAGGGTCGGGGCAAAGTAGAAATTTCTCTCGCCGTCATATCCCATCGAATTCTGGCCGACCCGTTCACCCGAGATGATGAAGCGATACCGAAGCTTCTTGTCGGCGGTGATGGCGCCCGTGCTGTCCAGCGCGATCTGCTCGCTGCCGTAGGAGCCGTAGCCCACCTGGATTTCGTGAAACGGCTCGGCCTGCGGCGTCTTCTTGACGAGATTGATGACGCCTCCCGGCGGACTGTTGCCATTCACGATGGCCGAGGGCCCCTTGACCACTTCCACGCTCGAGATGGCGATCGTCGGCGTAACGTTGGGGGCCGTCCCGACAGTCGCCAATCCATCCGATGTGAGGTTTTGCGCTACAAACCCGCGAATCGTGTAACTCGGCACACCAAGCGGCCCCGGCCGCGTGACGACACCGGAAGCATTCCTCAGCACATCGGAGAGCGACTGAGCGGCCTGGCTCTGGATCACCGCCGCGTTGATGACGCTGACCGATTTCGGCGTCTGGCTCAGCGGCACGTCCGAGCGCGCATAGGTGGACGACGATTCCGCGACGAAGCCGGTGCCGCCGGAGTCCCGGCTGGCCGCCACGCTGATGAGCGGAAGCGTGGTATCGACAGGCCCCACGGAGGCTGCCGCCGCCGACGCCGCGACGGGCGCCGCCGCAGCGGGCTTCGCAACCGCCTTCTGAATGGTCAGACCACCGCTGCCCGTCGCGACGAGATCGAGGCCGGTGCCTCGAAGCGCTTGTCGAATCGCGGCCTCGGCGGTGTAGCTACCCTCGACGGGCGACGATTTCAACGATTGCACGAGGCCCGCGTCGTAGCTCAACCTCACGTTGGCCGCCTGCGCGATTTCGACCAGCGTACGGTCCAGCGGACCGCTCGCGAGATGCCATGACTGCTGGGCAGCCTGTTGTGCATGCGCCGACGCCGCGATGAAAACCTGTGCAACGGCGACCGCGATGGCAACCCCTGATGCCTGGCTCGAGATCGCCCGGCGTGTTCTGATGTTGAGCTTCACGTTTGAACCACTCCCTTGTCGAATGTATTGGCTCTTCGTCCGTTCTGTCAGTATTCCTACGCGTAATCGCGTCATCATCGTGTCGCAAAGTACCGTCATGCTTCAAATCGGGCTTCGGTCAGCCTCTGCCCGAACGCGTCATCGATGAAACAAGTCTATCGTCCGGGCCTGGAATGTTTTTTTGAAACAATTCGCTTGCGCCGCCCGTTTTGGAATTCCATTCCGCGGTTTCCGCCGCGCCGGTGAAATTCCGTCCTTCTCCGTCCCTGTCGATAAATTGCTCCGCCCGCGCGGTCACAGCATGTAATCGAGCGGTAATACGGTGGTCTGCTTAATGGTCTCCATCGCGAAGCTCGAACTGACGTCGAAGATATCGACCGCGCCGATCAGACGCCTGTATACGCTGTCGTACGCGTCGATATGCGGCACCACGACCTTGAGCATGTAGTCGATGTGCCCGCTCATGCGATGGACTTCCACCACCTCGGGAATCGTCGCCACCACGTCGCAGAAACGCCGCAACCACGCGGCGGTATGTTCCGCGGTCTTGATTTCCACCAGAACGGTCACGCCCACGTTGAGCTTCTTCGCGTCCAGAAGCGCCACGCGACGCGCGATCACCCCGTCCTGCTCGAGCTTCTGAATGCGTCGCCAGCAGGGCGTGGTCGAAAGGTTCACGCGGTCGGCGATTTCGGCCACCGAGAGCGTGCTGTCCTGCTGCAGCACGGACAATATGGACTTGTCGATAGCGTCGAACACACTTCCTCCACTCGAGTGCACGGGTTGATGTCGAGCGATTCGATGCGCTCTTATTTACCTTGTGCAACGAGCGGCGAAAAGTGACACCGCAAATCGAAAAAAATTCGGAGGGGACTGGAGCGGAAGCCTGCGGTTTCAGGCAGCGGTGGCGACGGCGAGCATGTTGCCGTACAGATTCAGGGAAAACCCGAGGCTTTCGGCCAGTTGTCGGAGTGCGGCCGGCGCGTCGTCGAGCGGAAAGACGCCGCTCACGCGGCGCGACAGCGCGGCCTCCGGAAAACGGATATAGCCGCCGAAGTAACGGCCCAGCGTTTCGATCACGTCCGGCACCGCGCGGTCGAGCACGACCAGCGTGCCGCGTGTCCACGAGAAGATGTCGGCCGACGTTTCGGGCATGCGGGCGATCTGCCCGCCGGACAGCGACCACGCCGATCCATCGGGTACATGCAAGCGGCGCCCGTGAGGCACGGCCAGCACCGCATCGCCGCCTTGCACAGCCACGACGGTATGCAGGCGCAGAACGTCCACGCTCACGCGCGCCCGCTCGGTGCGGACCATGCCGTCGCGGGTGGTCACGACGACAGGCTGATAGCCCGCGCGAGCCGGATCGGTTGCAACCTGGCCGGCGGCCAGATAAAGGTCGGCCTGGTCACGCGCATGGGTATAGACCCGCGTGGCCGCGCCGGCCGTGACCGAAACGCTGCCGTCGAACTGGACTCTTTGCGGGACCACATCGCCATTGTGGTAGTCCGCGTCGAGCGAAAACGTCGAAATGAGCTGGCGCGTGCCGATCCCGGCGAGCACGAGGCCTCCCAGGCCCGCGCCGGCTTTCAGCCATCGTCTGCGGTGACGCGACGGCTCGTCGAGCGCCCGCCGCACCGCCGTACTCGACGTGCCCTGCAACGGGCCCAGCCTGCCGAGCCGCTGCTGCAGCCGCGCCCACGCTTCTTCGTGGGCCGGGTCCGCGCGCCGCCATGCCAGGAATGCGTCGCGCTCCGCCTGCGAAATCTCGCCGGAGCGCAGCCTCACTTCCCAGTCAATCGCCTCTTGCGCCACTGGATCGAGCGTGGAGTTACCGTTCATGAGCGTCAATCAATCGAGGGCGAACGGCCGTGCCGCACACGCGGCCCGTTGCCGAGCCGCGAATTCCGGAGCACGGGTTTCGCGCGGAGCATAACACGCCGTAACGAGCGCATCGCAACGAACGATGCGGCGAAATGCGCGGATCGGTGGCGTGATGCCGGGCCTCGCGGCGGTCCTCACATCGACGATCGGCCGCAGCGCCTTCAGGCGGGCCCGAGGTTGCCGAACAGCCGAAATTCGTCCGGCGTAGGGTCGGGCACGGAAAGGTTCATGATGCCGCCGCGACCGACGTTTGCCGTTGTGCGGCGCCCCCTACTCCCGCCACGTCGCATCCGCGAGCTTCGCCACCAGTTCGTCGTACACCACCCGGATACGACGCGGCATCGGCCCGCGCCGCGGCCGATAGACGTGCAGCTTCCACGGCTCGGGCTCGAGGCTCGGCAGCACCCGCACGAGACGCCCCTTCCTGACGTACGGCCGCACCAGATATTCCGAACACTGGCCTACTCCCACCCCTGCGCACACGGCCTCGATTTCCACCTCGGTGTCGTCCGTCAGGTAAGCCGGCGACGACGGCACGAACTGCTGCTCGCCGCGAAACATCCACGGCCACGGCCGCCCGCTCGCCCGATCGATCAGGCACGTCACCGGCATCGCTTCAAGCGCCTTGCGGTTTTTCGGCTCCCCCAGCCGCCGGATCAGCGACGGCGCGGCCACCACCCACATCGGCAGCGGCCCGACCATGCGCGCGACGAAGCGGTTGTCGCCGATCGCGCCGACACGCACGCCGATGTCGATCTGCTCGTCGACCACCGGCGACGGCACGTCGGACAGCCGCAGATCGGGCACGAGCCCCGGATACCGCTGCATGAGGCCGGTGAGGATCGGCTGCACGTAATGCCGCCCCATGCCCGACGGCGCGGTGATCCGGACGACGCCGACCGGCTCGTCGCGCTGGCCGGTCGCCGGCCCGAACAGCCCGTCGACCACGGCCAGCGCGCCCTGCACCTCGCGCGCGAACGACTGGCCGAACGCGGTGATCCGGATGCTGCGGGTCGTCCGGTGAAACAGCGTTTCGCCGAGCATCTCCTCCAGTTCGCGCACCGCGCGCGTGACGACCTGCGGCGACACGCCGAGCCGCGCGGCCGCCTCGCGAAACGTCGGCGCGGCGGCGGCCGCGGAAAAGATCTTCAGGATATCGAGGCGGTTGAGCATGGGAAGCCTTTATGATGCCCGCGAAAAAGCGATTTTAATTCCTCAAGAAGGAATTCTAAATGCGCCATTGTTCCATTTTTTTGTCGCCGCCGAGCGACCACAATGCGCATCAGACGTCGCTTCGACGCAACGGATCACCCCTCACGGAGAAACGCATCATGAACGCAAGCACGCACTCTGCCTCGCTCGACGGTCGCATCGCCCTCGTGACGGGCGCCAGTTCCGGCATCGGCCGCGCATCGGCGATCGAACTCGCGCGCCGCGGCGCGAAGGTCGTCGTCAGCGCCCGACGCAAGGCCGAACTCGATCGACTGGTCGACGAGATCGCGACCGCCGGCGGTAACGCAACGGCCTTTGCCGCGGATGTCGCGAACGAAGCCGAGCTTCGCAAGCTGTTCGATTTCACGGTGTCGACCCACGGACGGCTCGACATCGCGTTCAACAATGCGGGCACGGAAGGCGTGTTCGCGCCGATGCTCGAGCAGGACGCGCAAAGCTACGACCGGGTGTTCGAGCCGAACGTGCGCGGCGTGTTCAATTCGATGAAGTTCGCGGCCGAGATCATGCTGCGCCAGGGCAAGGGCAGCATCATCAACAATGCGTCGATGGGCGGCGTCATCGGCTTCGAGAATGCGTCGGTGTATATCGCGAGCAAGCACGCGGTGATCGGGATGACGAAGACGGCTTCGATCGAATGGTTCAAACGCGGCGTGCGCGTCAACGCGCTGTGCCCGGGGCTGATCGATACGCCGTTCCATCATCGCGGCATCTGGCCGTCGGAGGAAGCACGGCTCGCCTTTGCCGAATCGACGCCGGCCGGCCGCTGGGCATCCGCCGACGAGATGGCGACGGTCGTCGCGTTCCTCGCGTCGGACGATGCCAGCTATGTGTCGGGGCACGCGCTCGTGGCCGACGGCGGCTATTCGATCGCGTGATGCACCGGCGGCGTGCCGGGCAGCGGCTTCAAGGCGCGGGGGCCGCGAGCGCCGCTTCCCGTTTCGCGTGCAGCCGCAACGCGGCCCACGCGACCCCGGCCGCGAAGATCGCGACCACGCCGCCGAAGGTACCGATCCACGGCAGCCCGAAGTCGCCCGCGATATGGTTGCCGAGCAGCGCGCCGGCGCCGATGCCGACGTTGTACAGCCCCGAGTAGATCGACACGGCCAGGTCGGTCGCGTCCGGCGCCAGCTTCAGCACCCATGCCTGCATCGCCAGCCCGAAGCAGACGATCGCGCCGCCCCACACCAGCGTGTGCACGGACAGCGTGACGATGTTCAGCGCGCACGGGAACAGGATCAGCAGGCAGCCCGACAGCGCGACGATCGACGCCAGCAGGAAATCGTCGGGCCGGTGCGGGTAGACGCGATTGAAGCAGACCGCGGCCGGCAGACCGGCGATGCCGAACAGGATCAGCACGTACGTGATCCGGCTGTTGCTCGCATGATTGATGCTCTGCACGAACGGTTCGATGTACGTGTACGACGTGAAGTGCGCGGACACGACCAGCACGGTGATCGCATACAGCGCGACCAGCGCCGGCTTGCGCAGGAACACGCCGATGCTGCTCAGCGACCCGGCGCCCTGGCTCGGCAGCAACGGCAACGTGGCGCGCAGCAACAGCAGCGCGATGCCCGCCGTGCCCGCGATGATCAGGAACGTGACGCGCCAGCCGAACGCCTCGCCGATCACGCGGCCGAGCGGAATCCCGGCGACCATCGCGATCGCCGAGCCCATCGCGATCAGGCTGAGCGCACGGCTTTTGCGGTCGCTCGGCGCGAGCCGCACCGCGAGCGGGATCGAAATCGACCAGAACACCGCATGCGCGCACGCGATGCCGAGCCGGCCGATCATCAGCACCGTGAAATTCCACGCGACGCCGGTCACGACATGGCTGCCGATGAACACCAGCAGCGCCACGCTCAATAGCTTGCGACGCTCGACGTGCCGCGTGACGAACGTCAGCGGCAGCGACACGACCGCGACGGCCCACGCGTAGATCGTCAGCATCAGGCCGACCGCGGTCGGCTGCATCTGCAGGCTGTCGCCGATCGCGCTCAGCAGCGCGACGGGTACGAATTCGGTGGTATTGAAGATGAAGGCGGTGAGCGCCAGGGCCAGAACGCCCCACCACGATTGTTCGGAACTGACGGCGTCGGGGGTTGCCATACGGGGATTCGACGAAGGTTGGGCGCGCGCGGGCGGCCCGCCCGGCGCATCGGCGCGATTGTACCAGCGGTGTTCGCCCCGCTGCCGCCGGGCGCGGCGCATGCGGCGCGGGACATGGCGGTGACACGGCCGTGCGCCGATAATGTGACGCATTGGGTTTTGCCGACGATTTGCCCGACGACCATCGGGCCAGGAGAGTTACATGCGCATTGAAACGTCATTTCTGTTCGATCTCGACGGCACGCTCGTCGACAGCGTCTATCAGCACGTACTCGCGTGGAAGGAAGCGCTCGATGCCGAAGGCATCGAACTGTCGGTGTGGCGCATCCACCGCAAGATCGGGATGAGCGGCGGCCTGTTCCTGAACCAGTTGCTGCGCGAAACGGCCGGCGACATCGACGCCGACCGTGTCGAGCGGCTCGCGCGGCTGCACGCCGCTGCGTACCAGCGGCTGCGCGCGCAGGTCCGGCCGCTGCCGGGTGCGCGCGAACTGCTGGCCGCGCTGTCGAATGCCGGCATTCGCTGGGCGATCGCGACCAGCGGGCGGATGGAAACGGCCGCCATCAACCTCGAGGCGCTCGGCGTCGATCCCGCGAAGAACGTGGTCGTCACGCGCGATCAGGTGAAGTATGCGAAGCCGGACCCGGATTTGTTCCTGACTGCCGCCGCGAAGCTGAACGTGCCGATCGAGCATACGGTGGTGGTCGGCGACAGCATCTGGGACATGCTCGCCGCCGCCCGCTGCCGCGCGCTCGGCGTCGGGCTGCTGGCGGGCGGGTACGGCAGCGATGAGCTGGAACGGGCGGGCGCGCTGCGCGTGTACGACGATCCGGCGGATCTGCTGTGGCATCTGGACGAGGTGGCTGCGCGGCCGTAGGCGCCAGTGCGCCGCGCCCAGTCCGCTCCTGCGGGAGCGGGCATTTCAGTCGAGCTTGACGTCATGCGGCCGCACGAGCTCGTCCGGCCGGATAGCCGCGCGCGCGATCGTTCGCGTCGCGGCTTTTTTCGATTCATCGAATCGAAACAATCCCCACCGCCATTGACAAGCGCGATTTTAATATTTTTATCCGCGCCCATTTTCCCGTGTTTTTAAAACAGACGGGAAGATTCTTGAAAAATCGAATCGCCTTTCATATAACAAAAACACTTCGCTTCCGGTTCACGATCGCAGTGCCAGAATCGTGAAAATACGCGTTGCGTACGGAGCCGAACCGGCCAGCCGGCGCCAGCCCGCATCGCCAGACGTCCCAGGCACGATATGGGGCCTGTGTCGCAATGTGGCGTCGTTGCGCCCTTTCCGCCATTTATCCGGGGATTCTATAAATGCGCACGGATCTTTCACCTTCATAACGTTTCGACCGAAGCATTACCTCGATTTATTCAATCGCACGATCACAGGTATCGGCCGGGGTATTTTTGTGCCGGCGTTTCGTAAAGATGTGCGCCGCCGCTCGATCGGCGGGCATTGTTTTGTCCGGTTCGACGGAAATGGACAACGCGAGGATTTCGATGAATCAGGTCAGCGAACGGGCGATCGCCGAACTGCGCGCGCCGCACCTGGAACCCGCCCTGCCGATCCGGGTGCTGCATGGCGAGACGGTGAGCGATTACGAGCGGAAAGTGCAGACGACCTACGCCGGCAGCCCGGACGACTGGCGCAAGGCGATCGGCGAGTACCTGTTGTTCCAGTTCGGTGTGTACGACGATCCGCGCTCCACGCCGCCGATCTCGCTCGATGAATCGGGCATTCGCTACTTCGAACGCCAGCTTCATCTCGCCGGCTTCGACGGCCCCGTTCCCCCGCGCGTCGAACGTATTCTCGACATCGGCTGCGGCTGGGGCTACATCCTCAAGTATCTGGCCGGCCGCTTCCCCGGCTGCATGCGCCTCGACGGTATCAACGTCAGTCGCGAACAGCTCGACTACTGCGCCCGCTTTCATGCGCAGCACGGGCTCGCGGAACGCATCAACCTGTATCAGTGCAACGCACAGGACGTCGATCGACTGCCCGACCCCGCGACACCGTACGATCTCGTGATCATTCGCGGCGTGATCTCGCATTTCCCGAACGCGCTCTACGAAAAGGCGATGCGCGCGCTGCATGCGCGTGTGCGCGGCGGCGGCTCGGTGGTCATCTCGGACAATCTGTACAACGTCGACCTGAGCGAATACGCGTCCGACACGCCCGACGAGGTCGACCGGATCGCATGCAAGCACCGCAAGACGCCCGATTATTTCAGGCAGGTGCTGATCGACGCCGGGTTCGCGATCCGCGACATGCGCGTGCTGCCGTCGAACATCGACGTCGCGCGCTGGCTGATGGATGCCAAGGCCAACATCGACCGCCATTTTCCGCACCGTGCACCGGACACGCTGGAAGAACTGCGCGTGCTCGCCGAAAACTGGTCCGTCGCGCTGATCAAGAACAAGGTGTCGACCTACAGCATCGTCGCGGTCAAACCCGACGCGTAACCCGGAGAGCCGCATGCAAGCATCCGGAACGCCGCGCGCCACGAGCGCGCCGCCCAGCGAGACGCAAACGCAAACGCTGGTGCTGCCGCTGCCGCATCTGTCGCTGCCCGTCGCACGGCACCCGCAGCATGAAGCAATCGAGCGGCAACTCGCGATCGACGACTACCCGTACATCGTGCAGCACTATCGCAGCGACGCAGCGGCGCGCCGTTTTCTCGCGCAGCGCATTCCCGCGTATGGCAGCCTGTGCTACCCGAATGCGCGGCCCGATCGCGTGTACGCGCTCCACCGCATGATGCACGTCACGACGCTGATGGACGACGCCTTCACGCATCTCGCGCGCATCGGCGACCAGGCGGGGCTCGACACGTTGCGCGAGCATTTCCTGGCGGCCGTCGACGGCACGCCTCCGCCGGCCGACGCACCTTCCGCGCGACTGCTGCACGACACGCTGCAGTTGATCCGCACCCAGAGCGAGGCGCGTCCGGCCTTCTGGCGGCGGTTCGTCGCATGCATCCGCGAGCAGATCCATACGCAGGCCAGCCCGACGGCAACCGACGCAACGCGCCTGTCGTTGGTCGACTATCTCGCGTTTCGCCGGGTCGAGGGCTTCGGCCACTGGATCACGCTGCTCACCGAATACGCGCTCGACATCGACATGGGGCAGCGCCTCGCGCAACACGCGGCGCTGGCCGACGCGCGCGATGCGGCGATCGATTCGGTGATCCTCGTCAACGACCTGTTTTCGTTTCGCAAGGAATGGTCCGCGCACGAGCGATTCAACGCCGTGTGGATCCTGATGCGCGTCGAGCAACTGAATGCGCAGGCCGCGCTCGACCGGCTGGCGGTACTCTGCACGTCGAACGAACACCGTCTGATCGACGCGCGTGAAGCGGTCGCGACGGGCGCGCTGGCCGGCGACGCCGATGCGCAGGCTTACGTGACGGAGCTGTGTTACATGAGTGCAGGCAATGCGGAGTTTCATGCATTCAGCACCCGTTACCACGGCGACGATCTCGGCGGCGGACGCTTCGCCGGCGGCGCAGTCGCGATGACGGCACTGCCGACGCTCGAGGAAATCGCGGCGGCGGACCGGCATGCTTCGCCCCGGTGACTGGAGACGCACATGCACGCACCGATCCCTGTTGTGCCCGAACCCGCCGCCGCCTCGCGACATCGCTATCCGGACGGCTGGTTCGCGCTGGCCTACAGCCGCGACGTCAAACCCGGCGCGCTCGTCGTAACGCGCTTCATGGGCGCGGACGTCGTGCTGTATCGAACGGCATCCGGCCTGATTCGCGCGGTCGCGCCGCATTGCCCGCACCTCGGCGCGCATCTCGGGCACGGCGGCATCGTGCGCGGCGAGGAGATCGTATGCCCGTTCCATCACCTCGCGTTCGCGCCGGACGGCACCTGCGTGCGCGCCGGGCGGGACGGCAAGCCGCCCACCGCCACGCTGCGGCAGCGCCACGTGCTCGAATGGAACGGCCTCGTGCTCGCGTGGCAAGAGCGTGCGGGCGCAGCGCCGTCGTGGTCGCTGCCCGAACTCGACCTCGACGGCTATTCGCGGCCGCGCGGCCAGTGCCATACGCTGAACGGCAGCCTGCAGAATCCGGCCGAGAACGGCGTCGACGTCAACCATTTCAGCCCGGTGCACGGCTGGTCGAACCCGGTGCTCGAGCCGCCGCAAGCCGACGGCCACCGGATGACGATGCGCTCGACGCTCGTGCTGCTCGGGCAACGGCTGCTGCTGGACATCACGATGCACGGCCTGGGCTGCATGGCCGCGCGCATGGAACTGCCGGACCTCGGGCTGCACGCGCGGGTCGTGCTGTTCCCCACGCAGATCGAACCCGACCGCTGGACCTGCCGCGAATTCGTCGCGCTGCGCGTCGAACGTGCGTCGGCGTGGCCGTCGCCGCTGCGCCGGGCCCTGCACGAGGTCCTCGCGAGCGCCGCATACCGGCTGTGGTTCGTGCCGCAATTCAAGCGCGACCTGCGCATCTGGGATCACCGCGACTACGACGCACGCCCGACGCTGATGGCCGGCGAGCTGCCGATCATGACGTTCCGGCGCTGGGCCGCGCAGTTCTACCCAGGGGCCGACGGCGACGCTCAGCACGGGCAAGACGGCGCCGGGCCGCCGGCCGTCATGCACGCCGATCGGGAATTCGCGCGATGAGTGCCATGCCGATGCAGGAGCGCGCGATGCATGCAGCCGGCCCCGTCGACGAAACCGCGCCGCTGCCCTATCCGGACGGGTGGTTCGCGCTGTGTTTCAGCCGCGAGCTGAAGCGCGAGGCCGTGCTCACGACGCCGTTCATGGGACGCGACGTCGTGCTGTACCGGACGGCCTCGGGCGTCGCCCGCGCGGTCGACGCGTATTGCCCGCACCAGGGCGCGCATCTCGGCCACGGCGGTACGGTCGACGGCGAGCAGATCGTCTGTCCGTTCCATCACTACGCGTACGGCCCCGACGGCCGGCGTATCGCCGCCGGCTGCACGAAAGGCGGCCAACGGCTGACGCTTCGCACCTGGCATGTGCGCGAGTGGAACGGCTTCGTGTTCGTATGGCAGAACGCCGACGGCCTGGCGCCGACCTGGGAACTGCCGGAAGTGGACATGACCGGCTTCTCGGCACCGGTCGGCCAGGCATTCACGCTACGCGGCGTGATGCAGAACCTGCCGGAAAACGGCTTCGACCTCGAACATTTCGGCGCGCTGCATCGCTGGAAGGACATGAAGCCGCATACGCCCGTGATCGACGGCCCGCGCATTTCGATGCAGGTGGACATGGCGTGGAAGCACATCAAATGGAGCACGGTGATCGGCGTTCATGGCCTTGGCTGCGTGTCGTCCGATCACGAAATGAAGGCGATCGGCCTCGAAGCGAAGATCTTCGCGTGCGGCGTGCAGATCGCGCCGCTGCGCTGGACCTTCCGGGACGGTATCTCGTTCCGCTTTTCGTGGCTGTCGAGGTGGCCGGCCCCGGTGCAGCGGCTCGTCTACGCCGTGCTCGGCCGGTTGCTGCACCGGCTGTGGCTGGTGCCGGTGTTCAAGGAAGACATCATGGTGTGGAGCCATCGCGACTACACGGGCTACGGGACACCGCTCGCAGGCGACGGGCCGTACCCGGTGTTCCAGCGATGGGCGCGGCAGTTCTATCCGGGCGACGATCGCGTTGCGGCACGGCATCGCGCCGCGCAGGCTGACGCGTTCGCCGGGAAATAGCGGGAGTTGAAGCCCGGCTTCGGGATATCCTGCCTCACACCGTCCGCCTGACCAGCATCGTCCGGATCTCCGAAATCGCCTTGGTCGGATTCAGCCCCTTCGGGCACACGTCCGTGCAGTTCATGATCGTCCGGCAGCGGAACAGCCGGTACGGGTCCTCGAGATCGTCGAGCCGCTCGGCCGTCGCGAGATCGCGCGAATCGGCGATGAAGCGGTACGCCTGCAGCAGCCCGGCCGGACCGACGAACTTGTCCGGGTTCCACCAGTAGCTCGGGCACGACGTCGAACAGCACGCGCACAGGATGCATTCGTACAGCCCGTCGAGCTGGTCGCGCTCGTCCGGCGACTGCAGCCGCTCGCGCGCGGGCGGCGTCGTGTCGTTGATCAGGTATGGCCGGATCGAGTGGTACTGGTTGAAGAAATCGGTCATGTCGACGATCAGGTCGCGCACCACCGGCAGCCCCGGCAATGGCCGCAGCACGATCTCGCGCGGCAGCGTCTGCATGTTGGTCAGGCATGCGAGGCCGTTCTTGCCGTTGATGTTCATCGCGTCCGAGCCGCAGATGCCTTCGCGGCAGGAGCGCCGATACGACAGCGTCTCGTCGTCGCATTTCACGCGGCCCAGCACGTCGAGCAGCATGCGGTCGTCCGGGTTCACGTCGATCTCGTAGCGCTGCATGTAAGGCGCCGCGTCGCGGTCGGGGTCGTAGCGGTAGATATGCAGGGTACGCGGATCGCTCATCGGTTCCTCCCGGCGCGGGCCGGTATGGGTTCATGGGGTACTTGCACGGCGGGGCGCTGTCGCGGCACACGGCGCCGCAAGCGCGATGCCGCTCAATCGTCGTCCACCCGTTTGTCGATCAGATAGCGGCCGCGCTCGAGGCCCGCCCGCAGCGCCTCGACCTCGGTCAGCCATTCCGGGCCGGCGGCTTCCGGCACCACCAGCTCGATGCGCGCGCCGTTGACGTACACCTGCACCTCGTCACGCCATGCGCCGTGCTCGTTGGGTCGCGCCCACACGAAAATCTCGTGGCCGCGATACGGGTCCCGAACCTGTGCGTCCTGTTGATGTGCCACGGTGGCCTCCTGTCTTATCTGCGATAGCGATGCAAAAAATGCGCGCCGCATGCTCGCCAGACGCGCCGCCGGCCTTGCGCGCACGCGCCGTGCCCGGCCGGCACGCTGCTTGCGTCCCTTTTCCGTATCGAACCGCTACCGGGCCCGCCTCGCTGAGGGCCGGAAGGGATGCACATCATGATCGGCCACCTCGAATTACTCGGACGCCTGCTGCTGGCCGCGCTGCTCGGCAGCGTGATCGGGCTCGAACGCGAACGCCTGAACTGGGCCGCCGGGCTGCGCACGCACATGCTCGTTTGCGTGGGCTCTGCGCTCGTGATGCTGGTGTCGACGTTCGGCTTCGAGGACGTGCGCGGGCAGAACGGCGTCGTGCTCGATCCGTCACGGGTCGCCGCGCAAGTGGTGTCCGGCATCGGCTTTCTCGGCGCGGGCTCGATCCTGCTGCGCGGCGAAGTGGTGCGCGGGCTGACGACGGCCGCGAGCCTGTGGGCGGTGGCCGGCGTCGGGCTCGCGGCGGGCGGCGGCATGGTGGTTGCGTCAGTGGGCGCCACGGCGATCGTGCTCGCGATCCTCGCGGGCGTGAAGCCGCTCGAGCGCCGCTTCATCGCGCAGCGCCAGCAGCGCACGCTGCTGCTCGTGGCCGAGCGCGGCGGCCTCACGCTCGGCACGCTGCACGAAGCGCTCGGCCCCGGCCGGGTGCGGGTGAAACGGTTCATCGTCCAGCAATCGGACGACGATCCGGACACCGACGACATCTCCGTCTCGTTCTCGCGCACGAGCGGGCCGGAATTTGCGGCGATCTGCGAGACGCTGCAAAACATCGCGTGCGTACGGGCCTGTCAACCCGACACCTCGTCAAGGAGTTTCGTGTGACCCAGACCGACCTGCTCTCCTATCTCGTGACGAGCCAGCTCGCCGCGCGCATGCGCAGCGGCGCCTGGCTCACGACCAGCCAGCTGGTGGGCGCGCTGCGCGCGTGGCTCGCGTGCCAGCGCGCCGAATGCGACTGGCTCGACCGGATCAGGATCGCGCACGCGTCGGCGACGATCGCGCAGGAGATCTACGACATCGCGGTCGCGCATGGCGAGCATGCGCGGCTCGACGCGCATTCGCCGGAATTGCAGGGGCTTCGGGCACGCTGCGATGCGCTGCTGCAGCGGATCGATGGCAACCGGGACGTCGGGGCCCGATGATCGCGCCGGATCGCATGACCCGCGCCGACGACCGGCGCGTCGACGCCGCGCCGGCGGACGGCCCGTCGCGGCACGGCCTGCTCGAACGCGGGCGCAACTGCGATACGATCCGCCACGCGGACCGCTTCACGATGCTGGTCGACGGCGACGCGTATTTCTCGACGCTGCGCGCCGCGCTGCTGCGTGCGCGCCATACGGTGTTCATCGTCGGCTGGGACGTCGACAGCCGGATGCGGCTCGCGCCGGGCGGCGCGGACGACACGCTGCCCGACACGCTCGCGGCCTTCCTGCATGCGCTCGCGTCGGCCCGTCACAACCTGCGCATCTACGTGCTCGCGTGGGATTTCGCGATGATCTACGCGCTGGAGCGCGACTGGCCGCCCGTGTATCGGGCCGGCTGGCGCGCGCATCGCGGCATCCGGTTCCGGCTCGACGATGCACACCCGCGCGGCGCATCGCATCACCAGAAGCTGGTCGTGATCGACGACCGGCTCGCGTTCGTCGGCGGCCTCGACCTGACGCGCGCCCGCTGGGACACGCCCGCGCATGCGGCCGACGATCCGCGCCGCCGCGACGAGCAGGGCATGCCGTACGGGCCGTTCCACGACGTGCACGCGATGTTCGACGGCGACGCGGCCGCCGCGATCGGCGACCAGGCGCGGGCCCGCTGGCTGCAGGCGTGCGGGCGCCCGATCGCGATTCGCGCGCAGCGGCATCTCGACCGGCCCGACGACGACGATCCGTGGCCGCGCGAGGCGCGCGTCGACGTGCGCGACGTGCGGCTCGGCATCGCCTATACGGCGCCGCGCCACGGCGGCCGTGAACCGGTGCGGCAAGTGCGCGCGCTGGTCGAGGATACGATTCGCGCCGCGCAACGGCACCTGTATGTCGAAAACCAGTATTTCACCGCGGCGGTGGTGCGCGAAGCGTTGTCCGCGCGCCTCGCCGATACGGACGGGCCGGACGTCACCGTCGTCGCGCCGCGGGTGCAGAGCGGCTGGCTGCAGGAAGCGACGATGGGCGTGCTGCGCGCACGGCTGCACGCGACGCTCGCGTCGGCCGACCGCTTCGACCGCTACCGGCTGCTGTATCCGCACGTCGACGGGCTCGGCGACGGATGCGTGAACGTGCACAGCAAGATCGCGATCGTCGACGACGAATGCATCGTGATCGGCAGCGCGAACCTCAATAACCGCTCGATGGTGCTCGATACCGAATGCTGCATCGCGCTCGTCGCGGCCGGCGATCCGCGCATCCGCGGCGCGATCGCCGGCATGCGCGAGCGGCTGCTGGCCGAGCATCTCGGCACGACGCCCGCGGCTGTGGCCGAAGCGTTCGCGTGCGGCGAACGGCCGAACGTCGTACTCGACCGGCTGCGCGCAAAACCCGGCCGCACGCTGCGCACGCTCGATCCGGCCGTGTCGCCGCAATTCGAGGCGCTCGTGCCGGTCAGCGCGCGGCTCGACCCCGAGCAGCCGATCGAGCCCGACAGGTTCGTCCGCGAATTCGTGCCGCACGAACAGCACCGCTCGCTCACCGCGCGCTTTTTCGTGCTGGGCGCGATCGTGCTCGCGATCGCCGCGCTGGCGCTCGCGTGGCGCTTCACGCCGCTGGGCGCGCACCTGAACGTCGCGTCGCTGTCGCACGCGGTGGCCGGCATCGCGCGGCTGCCGGCCGCGCCGGTGCTGCTGCTCGCGGCCTACGTGGTGGCGGCGACCTGCGCGGTGCCGATCACGCTGCTGATCGCCGCGACGGGGCTCGTGTTCGGCGCGTGGCCGGGCTTCGCGTATGCGGGTATCGGCTCGATGGCGGCCGCCGCCGCGACCTACGCGCTGGGCCGCTGGCTCGGGCGCGACGCGGTGCGCCGGCTCGCCGGTCCGCGCGCGAACCGGCTGAGCGAGCACATCGGCCGGCGCGGCGTGGTCGCGATGGCCGTGCTGCGGCTGCTGCCGATCGCGCCGTTCACCGTCGTGAACCTCGTCGCCGGCGCGTCGCACATCGGGCTGCGCGACTACCTGATCGGCACCGCGCTCGGAATGCTGCCCGGCATCGTGCTGACCGTCACGTTCGCGCACCAGCTGACCGCCGCGCTCAGCCATCCGGGGCCCGGTGCGTTCGCGTGGCTCGCGGCGATCGGCCTCGCGCTGGTCGGCGTGTCGATCCTGCTCGTGAGGATGCTGCGACGATGGCGCTGAGCAAACAACCGGCCCCGGCGCCGCACGTCGTCACCGCCGACGCGGCGCCCGCCACCGCGCCGGGCGGGCGCGACCTGCGGATCGCGACCTACAACATCCACGGCGGCTACGGCGCGTGGCCGGCGCGTGCGGTCGACCGGATCGCGGCCGTGATCGACGAACTCGACGCGGACGTGATCGCGCTGCAGGAAGTACCGCTCGGCGGCACGCGCGCGCCGGACGTGCTCGCGCACCTGCGCGACGCGACCGGCATGCACGCGGCGGCCGGCCCGACGATCGACACGCCCGAGCGCCGCTACGGCAACGCGGTGCTGTCGCGCTGCCCGATCCGCGCGGCGCGCACGCTCGACCTGTCGTTCCATCCGCGCGAGCCGCGCGGCGCGCTCGACGCCGACATCGACTGCAGTACCGGCCCGATCCGCGTCGTCGCGACCCATCTCGGGCTGTCGGCCAGCGAACGCAGCGCGCAGGTGCAGCGGCTGCTCGCGGCATTCGATACCGGCGCGATGCCGGTGATCCTGCTTGGCGACATCAACGAATGGTTCGTGCGCGGCCGCGCGCTGCAGGCGCTCGTCACGCGGTTCCGGCGTGCGCCGGCGCCGCGCACGTTCCCGACCGTGTGCCCGGTGTTCTCGCTCGACCGGATCTGGATTCATCCGGGCGAGCTGCTGGTCGACGTGGTCGTGCACCGCAGCGCGCGGGCGCGGCACGCGTCGGACCACTACCCGCTGGTGGCGCGGATGCGTTCGACGCCCGCGACGGGCACGGCGCTTGCGCGGTGACGCGTTTTTCGATCCGACGGAGGCAGCCCATGCGAACCGACGCACTCGACGGAAAGGATCTCGACTACTGGTGCGCACGCGCGTTGTGCGCCGATGACGAAGACACGCTGCGCTTCACGGCGGTCGCGCCGACCGTCGTCGTGACGGCCGCCTGCGACGCGCTCCGGCATCTCGACGCACCGTTCGCGCCGTCGGCGTCGTGGGCCGACGCGGGCGCGGTGCTCGATCGCGTGGAGGATCTGCGGATCGCCCGCCACGGCGACGACGTCGAATGCGACGCGACGTTCGTCGACGGCCCGTCGACCTGCGGCGCGCGTGGCCACACGGCGCGTGAGGCGCTGCTGCGCGCGTTCGTGCGTGCGCGCTTCGGCGACGAGGTGGACGCGCCGCCGTCGTTCCCGCACCGGATCGAACATGGCGCGGTGGTGCGATATGACCCGGGTGTGCCGATTCCGACGACGGACGACGATGCCGCGACCGGCGACAGTTCGGATATCCGCTCCATACCGCGCATGTAGTACATACGTGGGCCTGGCGCTCATGTAAAAACGACAGGCCCCTTCAAACCGCTTTCCCCTGCACGCCCCCGTCCTGCTGACGTTCGCGCAGCAGGCACGCAGGTTGCGACGAACCGGCTTTACCGCTCGCGCTACCCGCCCACGCCGCGCCACGCCATGGACTCCACACCACCGTTCGCTCCCCACCTCTACTTCTGCGACGCCCGCCTCGTCGGGCCGCTCGACGCGTGGCCGCAGACCTTCGCGCATATCGCGGGGATGGGCTTCGATCACGTGCTGGTCGGCGCGTTCTGGGCCGCGAGCGTGGCCGGCTTTCCGCGCCACGTGGCCGATTTCCGTCGGCCGGCCCAGTCGTTCGAGACCCGCGCGAGCGCGCTCGAAACCTTCTCGCGGCTCGCGCAACTGGCGAAAGGTCACGGGCTGCGCCTGCTGCTCGAAGTCGTGCCCGACCGCATCGCGCGCGACAACCCGCTGCGCACCGAGCACCCTGACTGGTACGTCGAGCGTACGCACGACGACGCGCTGATCGATCCGCGCGGCACCGCGCACGCACTGGATATCGCGCATGCGAACACCGCCGACGAAGCCGTGCGCGACGCGCTGTCCGCATGGTGGTGCGCGCATCTCGCGACGTACGCCGACGCGGGCGCGGCCGGCTTCCTGATCGACGCGCCGCATCACCTGCCGGCCGACTGGTGGCCGGGCTGGCGCGCGGCGCTGCGCCGTGCGCGCCCGGACGTCGCGGTGCTCGCCGGGGTGCCCGGCCATGCACGCGACGCGCTCGCGCAGCTCGAAGCCGCCGGGTTCGACGCGGTGTTTTCATCGGTACGCTGGTGGGACCTGCGCGCGCAGTGGTTCGCGGACGAGCACCGGCTGCTGCGCCGCATCGGCGCGCCGATCGCGTTCCCCGATGCGCCCGACGGCCCGCGTCTCGCCGACGACTGGCCCGACGCGCCGGACGACACCGTCGCCCGCGCGTATCGCCGCGCGCTGTGGACGGCCGCGGCCGTCGGCACCGGCTGGCTCGTGCCGATGGGCTTCGAGCGCGGCGTGACGGTGCCGTTGATGGCCCGCGACGCGGACGCCGCGCGCTACCGCGCCGCGTTCGAGCACGCGCGTTTCGACCTGTCGGGCGCGCTCGCCGATGCGAACGCGTGGCGCCGCGCCACGCCCGTCGCGGCGGCGCGCGGCGAAATCGTGCAACTGAGCGCGCCGGGCGCGAGCGCGACCGCGCTGCTGCGCGGCACCGGGCCGCTGCTCGAACACGACGACGCGGCGTTGCTGATCGCATTGAATCCCGATCTCGACGCGCCGGCGACGGTCGACCCCGCGACGATCCTGCCCGGCGTGCCGGGCGGCTTCACGCGCGTCGTCACGCAGGACGGCGCGCACACGCATCCGCCGGCCGCGCTCGAGCCGTTCACGCTCGCCCCCGGCGCGTATGCGCTGCTGCATGCATGGCGGGCGCCGCCCGTCACGACGCGCGCCGACGCCGCGCGCGAACGCACCGCGCTGTCGGCCGCGCTCGTGGCCGACCGGATCGCGATCGAGCGCGTCGAGCCGTCGGTCGACGACGGCCGCTTCGCGATCAAGCGCGTGATCGGCGAGCCGCTCGTCGTCAGCGCGTCGATCTTCACGGACGGGCATGCGCATCTCGCGGCCGTACTCCAGTGGCGCGCCGCCGACGACGACACCTGGCGCGAAGTGCCGTTCGAAGCCGAGCCGAACGACCGCTGGCACGCACGCGTCACGCTCGACCGGCTCGGCCGCCATGAATTCCGCGTGGTCGCGTGGCGCGACGACTGGGCATCGCTCGTCACCGATATCGCGAAGAAGCGCGCGGCCGGCCAGGACGTGACGCTGGAGGTGCGCGAAGCGCAACTGCTGCTCGCCACCGCGCTGAAGCTCGCCGATCCCGTCGATCCGCGCGCGGTCAAGCAGATGGAACGGCTCGTCGCCGAACTCAAGGACGCGTCGCCCGACGATCGCCTCGCGCTGATCGGCGGGCCCGCGCTCGCCGACGCCTTCGCGGCGCTGCGCTACCGCCCGTTCGTCACGCACGATGCGACGACCTACCCGGTCGACGTCGAACGCCGCCAGGCGCGCTTCTCGAGCTGGTACGAGATGTTTCCGCGCTCGGCGAGCGACGATCCGCACCGGCACGGCACGTTCGACGACGTGATCGCACATTTGCCGCGCATCCGCGACATGGGGTTCGACGTGCTGTATTTCCCGCCGATCCATCCGATCGGCACGTCCGCGCGCAAGGGCCGCAACAACAGCCTGACCGCCGGCCCCGACGACGTCGGCAGCCCGTACGCGATCGGCTCGCCCGACGGCGGCCACACGGCCGTGCATCCGCAGCTCGGCACACTCGAGTCGTTCCGCGCGCTGGTCGGCGCCGCGCGCGGGCACGGGCTCGAGATCGCGCTCGATTTCGCGATCCAGTGCTCGCCCGACCATCCGTGGCTCGCCGCGCATCCGGGCTGGTTCGCGTGGCGGCCCGACGGCTCGCTGCGTTTCGCGGAGAATCCGCCGAAGCGCTACCAGGACATCGTCAACCCCGATTTCTACGCGCCGGACGCGCTGCCCAACCTGTGGCTCGCGCTGCGCGACGCGGTGCTGTTCTGGGTCGACGCGGGCGTGCGGATCTTCCGCGTCGACAACCCGCACACGAAGCCGCTGCCGTTCTGGGCGTGGATGATCGCCGACGTGCGCGGCCGGCATCCGGACGTCGTGTTCCTGTCCGAGGCGTTCACGCGGCCGGGGATGATGTACCGCCTCGCGAAAGTCGGCTTCTCGCAGTCGTACACGTACTTCACGTGGCGCGAGTCGAAGCGCGACTTCATCGACTACCTGACCGAGCTGACGGCCGGCCCGCCACGCGAATTCTTCCGGCCGAACTTCTTCGTCAACACGCCCGACATCAATCCGCGCCACCTGCAGAACGCGCCGCGTTCGCAGTTCGTGATCCGCGCGGCGCTCGCGGCGACGCTGGCCGGCTCGTGGGGCCTGTACTCGGGCTTCGAGCTCGGCGAATCGGTGCCGCTGCCGGACAGCGAGGAATACGCGGATGCCGAGAAATACGAGCTGCGCGCGCGCGACTGGAGCAAGGCCGCGCACATCGGCACGGAAATCGCGCGGCTGAACCGCGCGCGGCGCGATCACGCGGCGCTGCAGACGCATCTCGGGCTCACGTTCGTCGAGGCCGACAACGATTCGGTGCTCGTGTTCGTGAAGGCGACGCCGGCGTTCGACAGCGTGGTGATCGTCGCGATCAGTCTCGACCCGTGGCATCCGCAGGCCGCGAACTTCACGCTCGATGCGGCGCTGTGGCGCGGCCTCGGGCTGGCCGACGGCGAACCGCTCGATGCGCTCGAACAGGACGCCGCGCATGCGGAAACCTGGCGCGGCCATCGCCAGTACGTGTCGCTCGATCCGCACGTGCGGCCGTATGCAATCTGGCGGCTCGCGCCGTCTCCGGCCGCCGCGCGGGCGGCGGCACCCGAACCGGACCCCGCCCGCCGCCCTTCGGGAGCGCATGCATGATGAAACGCGAAGATTCCCTCGACGACGTGCGCCGCGCGCAATTCCCGTCGCTCGCGCCGGCCGGCACGCCGCGCCGGCGCCGCGCGCGGCGCCGCGAACCCGCGCTCTGCGCGGACGATCCGCTGTGGTACAAGGACGCGATCATCTACCAGGTGCACGTGAAGTCGTTCTACGACTCGAACAACGACGGCATCGGCGATTTCCCCGGCCTGATCGCGAAGCTCGACTACATCGCCGAACTCGGCGTCGACACGATCTGGCTGCTGCCGTTCTATCCGTCGCCGCGCCGCGACGACGGCTACGACATCGCCGACTACCGCGACGTGCATCCCGACTACGGCACGCTGGCCGACGTGCGGCGCTTCATCCGCGAAGCGCATGCGCGCGGCATCCGCGTGATCGCCGAGCTGGTGATCAACCACACGTCGGACCAGCATCCGTGGTTCCAGCGCGCGCGCCGCGCGAAGCCGGGCTCCACGCATCGCGACTACTACGTGTGGTCCGACACCGACACGAAATACGCGGGCACGCGGATCATCTTCCTCGATACCGAAACGTCGAACTGGACCCACGACCCGGTGGCCGGCCAGTACTACTGGCACCGCTTCTACTCGCACCAGCCGGACCTGAACTTCGACAACCCGGCCGTCGTGCGCGAAGTGATCCAGGTGATGCGCTTCTGGCTCGACCTCGGCATCGACGGGCTGCGGCTCGACGCGGTGCCGTATCTGGTCGAGCGCGAAGGCACCAACAACGAGAACCTGCCGGAGACGCATGCGATCCTGAAGCGAATCCGCGCGACGATCGACGCCGAGTATCCGAACCGGATGCTGCTCGCGGAAGCGAACCAGTGGCCGGAAGACGTGCAGGAATACTTCGGCAACGAGGACGAATGCCACATGGCGTTCCACTTCCCGCTGATGCCGCGCATCTACATGTCGATCGCGAGCGAGGATCGCTTCCCGATCCTCGACATCATGCGGCAGACGCCGGCGCTCGCGCCGAGCAACCAGTGGGCCGTGTTCCTGCGCAACCACGACGAGCTGACGCTCGAGATGGTCACCGATTCGGAGCGCGACCTGCTGTGGCAGACCTATGCGAGCGACCGCCGCGCGCGGCTGAACCTCGGCATCCGGCGCCGGCTCGCGCCGCTGATGGAGCGCGACCGGCGCCGCATCGAGCTGATCAATTCGCTGCTGCTGTCGATGCCCGGCACGCCGGTGATCTACTACGGCGACGAACTCGGGATGGGCGACAACATCCACCTCGGCGACCGCGACGGCGTGCGCACGCCGATGCAGTGGTCGTCGGACCGCAACGGCGGCTTCTCGCGCGCCGACCCCGAACTGCTGGTGCTGCCGCCGGTGATGGGCTCGCTGTACGGCTACGACGCAATCAACGTCGAGGCGCAGACGCGCGATCCGCACTCGCTGCTGAACTGGACCCGCCGCATCCTCGCGACGCGCCGCGCGTCGCAGGCGTTCGGGCGCGGCACGATCCGCTTCCTGCGCCCGGAGAACCGCAAGGTGCTCGCGTACCTGCGCGAGCTGGACGGCCACGAGCCGGTGCTGTGCGTCGCGAACCTGTCGCGCGCGTCGCAGGCGGTCGAACTCGACCTGTCCGAATTCGCGGGCCGCGTGCCGATCGAGATGACGTCCGATTCGCCGTTTCCGCCGATCGGCCAGCTCCCGTATCTCCTCACCTTCCCGCCGTACGGGTTCCTGTGGTTCGTGCTCGCCGAGCATGGCCGGGAACCGTCGTGGCGGCAGCCGCATGCGGAACCGCTGCCCGAATACGTGACGCTGGTGATGCGGCGCGGCGATACGCGGCCGGACGTGTCGCAACTGCACGCGCTGGCGCACGACGCGCTCGCGTCGTGGCTCGCGCGGCGGCGCTGGTTCGCGTCGAAGGATCGCAAGATCGGCGACGCGTGGCTGAACGTCGTCACGCCGATTCCGGACGAGCCGTTCCAGTATGCGGAGGCGTGGGTATCCGCGAGCGACGGCGGCGTCGAGCGCTACGTGGTGCCGCTCGCGGCCGCCTGGGGCGGCGAGACGTCCCATCCGCTGTTCACGCAGCTCGCGCTGGCGCGCGTGCGGCGCGGCCATACGGTCGGCTACCTGACCGACGCGTTCGCGCTGCCGGCGTTCGCGCGCGGGATGCTGCGCAAGCTGCGCGACGGCGCGACGGTGCCCACGTCCGACGGCGGCCAACTCACCTTTCTGCCGGAAGGCGCGCTCGCCGGGCTCGATCCGGGCGACGACGCGGAAGTGCGCTGGCTCGCGGCCGAGCAGAGCAACAGCTCGCTCGTGATCGGCGACGCGATCGTGCTGAAGCTGGTGCGCAAGGTCGCGCACGGCACTCATCCGGAAGCGGAAATGAGCCGGCACCTGACGCGCATCGGCTATGCGAACACCGCGACGCTGGCCGGCGAAGTCGTGCACGTCGACCCGGACGGCACGCCGCATACGGTCGCGATCCTGCAGCGCTACGTCGACAACCAGGGCGACGCGTGGACGCGTTCGTTCGACTTCCTGCGCCGCGCGATCGACGAACTGGCGCTGCCCGCTGCGGACGAAGGCGAGGCGGCCGAAACGGACGAGGAACCCGACGCGCTGCTCGGCTACGCGGCGTTCGCGGGCATCATCGGCACGCGGCTCGGCCAGTTGCACGTCGCGCTTGCGCAGCCGTCCGACGATCCCGCGTTCGCACCGGAAACCGCGACGCCCGATCACGTCGACGGCTGGTGCGTGGACGCGATCGCGTCGTTCGAACGCGCGCTCGACGTGCTGGGCACGCGGCTCGACGCGCTCGATGCGCCCACCCGCGCGTCGGCCGACGCGCTGCTCGCATCGCGCGACGCGGCCGTCGAGGCGCTCGGCGAGCTCGTGCCGCGCACGCTCGATGCGCAATGCACGCGGATTCACGGCGATTTTCATCTGGGCCAGGTGCTCGACGTGCAGGGCGACGCGTTGCTGATCGACTTCGAAGGCGAACCGGCGCGCCCGCTCGAGCGGCGGCGCGCGAAATCGCATCCGTTGCGTGACGTGGCCGGCCTGCTGCGCTCGCTGTCGTACGTGAGCGCGACCGCGCAGTTCGCGATCGAGAAGGCGCCGCCGCAAGCGGCCGGCCGCAAGCGCGCGCTGTTCGACCGCTTCGGGCAGGCCGCCGCCGACCGCTTCGTCGAATGCTATCGCGCGGCGGCCGACCTCGCGCCCGCGCGCTTCGTCGATCCGCACTACGCGGACCGCCTGCTCGCGCTGTTCCTGATCGACAAGGCGTCGTACGAGCTGTGCTACGAGGCCGCGAACCGGCCCGACTGGCTGAGCGTGCCGGTCGGCGGGCTCGCGGCGCTGGTCGACCGGCTGCTCGGCGACGGCGTGCTGCCCGACGACGGAGGAAATCCATGACCGATACGCTGTTCGAACGCGCCGATATCGATGCGCTGCTCGCCGGCCGCCATCCCGACCCGTTCGCTTGCCTCGGCCCGCACCGACACGATGACCAGATCGTCGTGCGGGCGCTGCTGCCCGGCGCCGAGCGCGTGCGTGCGCTGTCGCCGGACGGCGCCGAACTCGGCACGCTCGCGTGCGTCGATCGCGCGGGCTGCTTCGCGGGGACGATCGCGCACGATGGCGGCGCGCCGCACTATCTGCTCTCGATCGACTGGCCGGATGCGCACCAGGTGACCGACGATGCGTACGCGTTCGGCACGCTGCTCGACGAAGCAGCGCTTGCGCGTTTTTCGGCCGGCGATCCCGAAGCCGTGCTCGACTGCCTCGGCGCGACACCGGTGCGCATCGACGATACCGACGGCGTGCGGTTCGCGGTGTGGGCGCCGAGCGCGCAGCGCGTGTCGGTGGTCGGCGATTTCAACGCATGGGACGGCCGCCGCCATCCGATGCGGCTGCGGCGGCCGTCGGGCGTGTGGGAGCTGTTCGTGCCGGGTATCGGCCCGGGCGAGCGCTACAAGTACGAGCTGGTCGCGGCCGACAGGCGCGTGCTGCCGCACAAGGCCGATCCGTGCGCACGGGCGACCGAGGCGCCGCCGCGCACGGCGTCGGTGGTCGCCGACGTCGCGGCGCTCCACGCGTTCGCCTGGCACGACGACGGCTGGATGCACGCGCGGCCGCGCCACGACGACCGCTACCGCGTGCCGTGGTCGATCTACGAGGTCCATCCGGAGTCGTGGCAGCGCATCCCCGAACAGATGGACCGCAGCGCGACGTGGGACGAACTCGCCGAGCGGTTGATTCCGTACGTGAAGGGGATGGGCTTCACGCACGTCGAATTCATGCCGATCGCCGAATACCCGTTCGGCGGTTCGTGGGGCTACCAGCCGCTCGCGCAGTTCGCGCCGTCCGCGCGCTTCGGGCCGGTCGAGGGCTTCGCGCGCTTCGTCGATCGCGCGCACGCGGCCGGCATCGGCGTGCTCGTCGACTGGGTGCCCGCGCATTTTCCGAACGACGCGCACGGGCTCGCGCAATTCGACGGCAGCGCGCTATACGAGCATGCCGATCCCCGCGAGGGGATGCACCCCGACTGGAACACCTGCGTGTTCAACGTCGGGCGCACCGAGGTCAGCGCGTTCCTCGTCGCGTCGGCGCTCGCGTGGGCGCGCCGCTATCACGTCGACGGCATTCGCGTCGACGCGGTCGCGTCGATGCTGTATCGCGACTATTCGCGCAAGGAAGGAGAATGGGTGCCGAACGTGTACGGCGGCCGCGAAAACCTCGAATCGGTCGCGTTCCTGCGCCGGCTGAACGACACGCTGCACGGTGACGCCGCGCCGGCCGGCGTCGTCACCGTCGCGGAGGAATCGACCGCGTGGCCGGGCGTCACCGCGCCGACCGCCGACGGCGGGCTCGGCTTCGACTTCAAGTGGAACATGGGCTGGATGCACGACACGCTCGCGTACCTGCACGAAGACCCGATCCACCGCCGCTATCACCACGACCGGATGACGTTCGGACTCGTGTACGCGTTCTCCGAGCGCTTCGTGCTGCCGCTATCGCACGACGAGGTCGTGCACGGCAAGGGCTCGCTCGTCGCGAAGATGCCCGGCGACGCGTGGCAGCGGCTCGCGACGCTGCGCGCGTATTTCGGCTTCATGTGGGCACACCCCGGCAAGAAGCTGCTGTTCATGGGCAGCGAATTCGCGCAGTGGAGCGAGTTCGCGCACGACGCGACGCCGCACTGGGATTTGCTCGACGCGCCCGCGCATCGCGGCGTGCAGCGGCTCGTGCGCGATCTCAACCGCGCGTATGCGGCCGAGCCGGCGCTGCATGCGCTCGACTGCCACGCGGCCGGCTTCTCCTGGCTGATCGGCGACGACCGCGACAACAGCGTGTTCGCGTTCGCGCGCCGCGACGATGCGGGGCATCTGGTCGTCGCCGTCTGCAACTTCACACCCGTGCCGCGCGCCGGTTATCGGCTCGGCCTGCCCGCGCCCGGCCACTGGCGCGAACTGATGAACACCGACGCCGCGTCGTACGGCGGCACCAACGCCGGCAACGACGGCGCCGTGTGGGCCGAAGCCGTGCCCGCGCACGGCGAGGCGTGGTCGGCGAGCTTGCGCCTGCCGCCGCTCGCGACGCTCTGGTTGACCCCCGCCTGATCATTCACCTCCCCGACACGGAGATCCACCCCATGCCGACCGCCCTGCCCGACCGTCTCGAACCCGGCCGCAGCTATCCGCTCGGCGCCAGTTGGGACGGCCTCGGGACCAACTTCGCGGTGTTTTCCGCGCATGCGCAGCGCATCCAGCTGTGCGTGTTCGACCCGACCGGCCGCAAGGAACTCGCGCGCCTCGACCTGCCCGAATGCACCGACGAGGTGTGGCACGGCTACCTGCCCAACGCGCATCCGGGCACCGTGTACGGGTTCCGCGCGGACGGCCCGTACCAGCCGCAGCACGGCCATCGCTTCAATCCGACCAAGCTGCTGCTCGACCCGTACGCGCGCAAGCTGGTCGGCCAGTTCCGCTGGTCGGACGCGCTGTTCGGCTATCGCGTGCATTCGAACCGGGCCGACCTGTCGATGGACCGCCGCGATTCGGCGCCCGCGATGCCGAAAGCGGTGGTCGTCGACGAAGCGTTCGACTGGAGCAACGACCGCCGCCCGAACGTGCCGTGGCGCAGCACCGTGATCTACGAGACCCACGTGCGCGGCGCGTCGATGCGCCGCGCCGGGCTGCGCCCGCCGGAGCGCGGCACGTTCGCGTCGCTCGCGCATCCGGCGTTCATCGATCACCTGCTGTCGATCGGCGTGACGACGGTCGAGCTGCTGCCGATCCACGCGTTCCTGCAGCAGCGCGAACTCGTGAAACGCGGGCTGCGCAACTACTGGGGCTACGACACGGCCGCGTTCTTCGCGCCGGAGCCGTCGTATCTGACGACGCGGCGGCTCGACGAAATGCGCATCGCGGTCCGCCAGCTGCATGCGGCCGGCATCGAGGTCGTGCTGGACGTGGTCTACAACCACACGTGCGAAGGCAACCAGCTCGGGCCCACGCTGTCGTGGCGCGGCCTCGACAACGCGAGCTATTACCGGCTGCGGCCCGACGATCCGCGTTACCACGTCGACGAGACCGGCTGCGGCAACACGCTGAACATGTCGCATCCGCGCGTCGTGCAGATGGTGATGGATTCGCTGCGCTACTGGGCGACCGCGTTCAACATCGACGGCTTCCGCTTCGATCTCGGCGTAACGCTCGGCCGCGAGGATCACGGCTTCGAGCCGGGCGCCGGGTTCTTCGATGCGCTGCGGCAGGACCCGGTGCTCGCGCAGCGCAAGCTGATCACCGAGCCGTGGGATCTCGGCCCCGGCGGCTATCAGCTCGGCCGCCACCCGCCCGGCTTCGCCGAATGGAACGAC
>Ga0268252_1000029_pt1 | contig 90233 bp, 116 predicted proteins | sample AgamicMgSfrz_FD_200244 | JGI IMG/M metagenome (GOLD analysis project Ga0268252, IMG submission 200244) | Agave microbial communities from Guanajuato, Mexico - Mg.Sf.rz (v2) (version 3) | ecosystem: Host-associated > Plants > Phyllosphere > Phylloplane/Leaf | place: Guanajuato, Mexico... | reverse complement strand
AATATTTTATTTGAAAAATTAAGTCTTTTCCCTTTTAAAATTTCTAACGGGGCATTAGCTCAGCTGGGAGAGCGCCTGCCTTGCACGCAGGAGGTCAGCGGTTCGATCCCGCTATGTTCCACCATTTAACACATTTCAAAGAGGGCTTTAGGCGGTCCAAACATTAGCCCTACCGCCAGATGATTATGAGAAACCAAAACAAAAAAGAAAAAAATAAACGCGAACATTGGTTTGAATTTGAATTTGTTTGCGAATCAGGAGTTTATCCTGAAACTTACAACATTACTTATTACGAAGTTCGTCTTTTTGTCAAAAGCGCAAGAGAAGGAAAATATCTTATTAAAAATGATTTTCCTAACGCGTGGATTATCTATGAAAAACGATTGGATATTTAAAAAAACATAACATAAAAAACAGGAGGTGTATGAACATGAAGAAAGTAGTTGAACAAGTTAAACTAGAGCGTAAAGAACAGCATCAACCCAGAGTCGAAGTGCGTCTTCAACAAGGGCTTCTTTCTCATACAAAAATTTCATACACACGTAGTTTTAAACAGCCTTTGGCATACAAAGGAGGTATAGGATAGGCGTATCATATGCACAGTATGATCATACGTTTTACTTACACATATCCTATATGATTTATTTAAATTGAAATAAATTGTTTAAAGACTACGAGCATTATCGTAGTCTTTTTATATTGAAAAAATGGCACGTTAGACAAATTGGGAAAGTCACCTGCCTTTCAAGCAGTATATTCTACGGGTTCAAGTCCCGTACGTGCTGCCAATTTGGAGGATTAGCTCAGCAGGGAGAGCGTCTGCCTTACAAGCAGAATGTCGGCGGTTCGAACCCGTCATCCTCCACCATTTAAAAAGGAGTGAATATTATGAAACGTTCTTTAATCATTGAACACAATAACGGGAAAGAATCAAAAGAACTTGAAATCAGTAAAGCAGCAAGTGTGAAAACAGACAGCGAATTTATTTATTTTGAAAAAACAAAAGATGGTAAATGGAAATTAACGTTTAGCGAATCCATTGTAGATGATTTTTCTACCATTAAACAATTCACCATATTACGTGAAGATTAAACAGAAGGTATAGAAGTATGGAACGTTAGCTCAGTTGATAGAGCAATCGCCTTTTAAGCGATGGGTCACAGGTTTAAGTCCTGTACGTTCCACCAAATTATTGCCTAGTAGCCAAGTGGGAAGGCATCAGGTTTTGACCCTGAGAGCGCACGTTCGATCCGTGCCTAGGCAGCCAAATGGGACATTAGCTCAGTTGGTAGAGCAAGGAGCTTTTAACTCCGAGGTCGAAGGTTCGAATCCTTCATGTCCCACCATTTAAATTAGGAGGCATTAACATGAAAGAGTTAATCAAACAATTAAGAGAAGTAACAGGAGCTGGTATGTTAGATTGCCAAAAAGCGTTAAAACAAACAAACGGAGATTTTGATCAAGCGAAAGAAATGCTTATTCAAAAACTTGGAGAAAAAGCAGAAAAAAAACAAGATCGCACAACAAACGAAGGCATTGTTGCAACGTATATCCATGGAAATAAAAAAATGGGTGCAATGGTTACAGTTAAATGTGAAACCGATTTTGTTGCAAAAAATGACACATTTATCAATCTTGCTAATACGATCGCTATGCAAATTGGAGCAACCAACCCTAGCGATGTAAACGATCTTTTATCTCAAGGTTATATCAAAGATCCTAGTGTTACTGTTCAAGAACTAATCAATCAAGCAATTGGTAAAATTGGAGAAAATATTACAATTGGAGAATTCAAACATTTCGTAATCTAAAAGGAGGTATCACACAAATGAGTAGTGATGAAGATGATTTAAATTTATAGCGAGAAGCTGTTAAAAATAAACAATTCTCGCTAATCATGTCGGTGTGGCGGAATTGGCATACGCGCCTGACTTAGGATCAGGTGTCCATCGTGACGTGCAGGTTCAAATCCTGTCACCGATACCATATCTAGATGTAGCTCAATTTGGATAGAGCACTCCGTTTGGGGCGGAGGGGTTGTAGGTTCAAATCCTATCATCTAGATCAATTATTGATTTAATTTCTTCGAATATAAAAGGATTTACACTAATTTTTAAAAAAGTAATACAAACAATTTAAGGAGTGTTTGTATTACTATGAGAAAAAGAAGTTCAATTTGGCAAATACCATCTGAAAAATTTAAAGAAATTGTTGCTATTAACAACACTCATACAGATATTTTAAATTATTTCGGTCTAAAAAATCATGGTAGTAACTATTCTACCTTAAACAATAGAATAGTCGATGAAAACATTAATATTGATCACATTATTGAAGCAAGAGAAAAACTAAGATTGCAGCCATTACAAAATAAACACACGAAAAAGAAAACTCTTTCTGAAATTTTAGTGAAAAACTCTAATTATAATAGGTATGATTTAAAAAGAAGACTTATTAAAGAAAAATTGATTAAAGAAGAATGCAATTCTTGCGGAATGGGTCCTGTTTGGAACGGAAAACAATTATCGCTCCAATTAGAACATAAAAACGGTATTAATAATGATAATCGTTTGGAAAACCTTTGTTTTTTATGCCCTAATTGTCACTCTCAAACAGATAATTACGCTGGAAAATCTAATAAAAATTTAAAAAATATTAGCTTTAGATGTTTAAATTGCAATGGGAGTAGAAACAAAAAATCTGAAAGTAAGTTGTGCAGAAAATGTTATGATCAATTTCGTAAAGGAAATATTGTTTCTGAAGATGTTAAATTCAAAATAAGTCTAAAAAATATTCAACAATATGATGATTTTAAATTTTTGTGTAAGTCATGTTCAAATACTATTACAAAAGATTCAAAAAGCGGTTATTGCTCTTCTTGTGTCATTAAACATCGCCCATCCCACCGTAAAGTGGAAAATAGACCTTCTCGAATTGAACTTATTAAATTGATTTTAACGACATCATTTGTAAAAATTGGCAAAGATTATGATGTTTCAGATAATGCAGTTCGTAAATGGTGCAAAACTGAAGGTTTACCTTTTAAACAAAACGAGATTAAACTTCAACGTAAACAACTTGAAGAAGAATTAAAACAAAATGGATATTTTGTTTGAAGAAGAGTAGTTAAATACTCTTCCTTTACACAAATTCCTTTTATAGGGGGAGTAAAGATAAATGGATAATTGCCAGGATTCCAACTCCTTGGTACACACGTTCAATTATCGCCTCCCCCGCCAAATGAAAAATAACAAGAACACCTGCAACAAATACAAGCTTCCCTTTATCATGGCGGTTGTAGCTCAATTGGTTAGAGTATCTGACTGTGACTCAGAAGGTTACGGGTTCGATCCCCGTCAATCGCCCTTTTTATGCCCACGTAGCCCAACTTGGCAGAGGCAATAGGCTAAGACCCTATACAGGTGTGAGTTCAAATCTCACCGTGGGTACCATATCGGAATGTAGCTCAGTTTGGGAGAGCACGCGCTTTGGGGGCGCGGGGTCGCACGTTCGAGTCGTGTCATTCCGACCATTTTAAAAAAAGAAAAAAACGACTTACATAAAGTCGTTTAGTGATCACAGTAAATAAGATAACTGTTTTTGCCTTTTAATTGAATGTCTAAATTGAATTGATCATCTTTTACCAAGAAGCCGTTTACACAAGGCTCTAGAACATTAGAAATTTGAAAATGACGCCATTCAATCGTTTCACTAGGAATTTTCAAGAAAAAAAGTTGTTTTGTTTTTGCGTCTTTACCTGATAAAACCACATTGTTATTTTTATCAAATCGAATACTTACATTTTCTAAATAAACTTTATATTTCAAATTTGAATTAAAAAGAATAGAAAAAGCACGATCTACACCGCGGGTACGGCTATATTCGCCAAATTCAATTCGTACTTTTGAAAGATTATGAACGAATCTTGGATGCTTTTGAATACTTTTTACTTTCTTATTTTGAAACGTTTTTTGTAATAGCTTTATCATTTTCCCCAGCTCACTTTCTTTGTTTATTTTCTTTATTATACTTCATCGCTAAATGCGTTGTGTAAATATTTTCTATTTTATTCGGAGGTCGTCTAAAGGTAGGACTCAAGATTTTGGATCTTGCAATGTTGGTTCGATTCCAGCTCTCCGAGCCATGATGGCACGTTAGACAAATTGGGAAAGTCACCTGCCTTTCAAGCAGGATATTCTGCGGGTTCAAGTCCCGTACGTGCCTTTCACACCTTCGTAGCTCAGTGGATAGAGCGGATGGCTTCGGACCATCGTCAGTCGGGAGTTCGAATCTCTCCGAGGGTGCCATTTAAAAAAAGGAGTGAATACAATGGAAAAATTAACACAAGAAGAAAAGCAGCTATTAAAAAATCAATTGTTACTTGCATTAAAAAAGCAAGGAAATGGTCAAGTATCTGATGAGATCATTTTAAATATGGTCCATACATTAATAGGAAACCTTGATAAGAAAAATTCCGCTTTAATGCATAAAGGGACAGATTGGTTAGCAAAAGAACTATTGAAAGAAAAAAAGAATACTTAAGCATTCTCTTAAAATTCATTCATTTTTTGCCCCTTTCGTCTAATAGGATAGGACATCAGATTTCTAATCTGACAATGTTTGTTCGAATCAAACAGGGGGCGCCATTTTAAAATAAGAGGTGATTGATATGATGTATTATGTACAGTGTGAGATGAAAAAAGAAAACTTTGTGGATGTATCGTGGATTGAAGAAAAATTTGCAGTAGTAGGAAAACAAGTAAAACGAAAAACAGAAGATGAAAAATGGGATGAGGGATGGGTTGTTACCGCAACGTACGCCAAAGTCAATGAAGAGCATATTAAGAAAATAAAAGACCTTTATCGTCATCATCGAAAAGGTACTGATATTTAAGTAGTAGAAATACATGAGGAGGAGATTCCAATGGAGAATACAGTTGAGTCAATAACATAAAGGGAATGAATATCTATTAAAAACGTTCATTCCCTTTTATTACATGAGAGCATGGCGAAGTGGTAAACGCGAGCGATTGTGGATCGTTTATTCGTGGGTTCGATCCCCACTGTTCTCTTTATTTACAAAAATAAGCATTATTTAGCTTGTATTTTCATATACTATTATTAAGAAAGGGAGAAAAAGGTGATGTAAAATGTACAACATAAATGATTATTTATTTAAAAATTCAACCGAAGAAAATATGTCTTTTGACACCGTATATCAAAAAATTAAACAATTTATTTTATCCGATCCAAGAGGAAATTATATTTTAATGTTTGGAACCGATTCACAAGCGCATAATGATAAAGGATATACCCGATTTGCAACTGGAATCATGATTCAACGAGTAGGAAAAGGTGTATGGGGATGTATTCGTCAAACTCATATCCCTCGTGTTCTTGGTAAAAAAAATCTTCATGAAAAGATTTCTTCTGAAACCTCTTTTACCGAAGAATTGGTAAGCATGTTTACAGAAGAAATGAAGAATGAATTAATTGATATTATTTTGCCACATATTTACCAAGGCGCATCTTTTAAAATAGAAGGTCATATTGATATCGGAAATGGAAAACAAAATAAAACCAAAGAATTTGTAAGAGAAATGGTTGGACGTATCGAATCCCTTGGAATCGAACCTGTTATTAAACCCTATTCCATTTGCTCTTCTAAATATGCAAATGTTTATACAAAATAAAAAGATGCTTAGTAGCATCTTTTTTTAGTTCATTTATTTAATTTCTCTCCATGTTTGATAAAATAATCTTTCTTGCTTACATTATACTCGTTTAAAGAAAGGAGCGCCACTTTTGTACGAACTTCTTTATGCATCACAATGGATTCAATTAATCTTTGTACGTTTTCTGATTCTTTTTCTTCTCCAAAATCGACGGTGAAAATATAAAATCCATCTTCTCCTCTTCTAACATATATAGAACGCGAGAGAAGTACTTCTTCATTTTTTATCGCATCCACATATACTTCAAGATAATGATCATCTATCATCTCGTTATACCCTTTTTCCACCATGAGTATTTCTTTTAATTTCATAACTATTCTCCTTTCATTATTTGATCTTTAAAAATAACGTTTTATAATAATCATATTGTTTTCGTTCTTCCTCTGTAAATTCATCATAAGATGTAATCATTTTTATTCCATGATCATATTGATCTTTTGAAAGGCTTTTTTCTATTTTTTTAAACATATATTCCGCTTCTGCTTCGGCAAAAGGACTTTTACCAACTTCATCCGCTAAGTAAGGAGCCATAATAATCGATACCATATTAATATCTTTTGGTACTGAACGCGCGAGCGTTATTTTCCCGTTCACTTCTTTATAATACGCTTCATATTTAGCACCCGTTTTTTTCACCATTGCGAGCAAGGTATCCGTAAACGGTCCGAATCGATAGGGTCCTGGTACTTGGTTTGCTTCAATCATTTTAATAAAAAAATCGCTTAATTGGTTCATGTTTTTTTCCTCCTAATTGTATTAAATGCTTATTTTTTCCTTTTTTTACACTTTCCTTTTCTATTATACAGTAAAATAAAAGAGAAATACTAAAGAAAAGAGGAATAAAGATGAAAATTATATTTTAGAAGCAGATCGTCTTCGGATATACTATAACATTAAGGATGCAGAAAATAGAACGCTCCGTTTAGATGTTTTAAAATTAAGTGACGGATTTCTTTATACGCATGATTCCAATATTGCTATTGCCTACGAACTTGAACCTTTACCTTATACCCTTGATGTTCTTGCCAAGTTCGTTTTACAACATCCTGCAGTGCGAACACATTTAGCTTTGTTAACACCTGATTTACGAGATGGATGGAACAAAAAATTATTTATTTCTTTTAAAGAAATTTCTATTACAACATAAAAACACGTCTAATGACGTGTTTTTTTCATTTAGTATCTTAGTTATCAAATCGCTTATTAAATTCTTTAAAAAACCTTATTCTATCTGTATTTTCTATTTGCAAAAGACTTAACACACACCTCGTACGGTATTCACGTATTTGTGGAACTGTTAGAAGAATTTTTTCTATTTTTTGTTTTAAATGAAGCATTACATCTGTTTCAATTTTTCTAAAATTTCCACTAAAAGACTTTTTTGGTTCTTCCTTTTCAATATAAAAATCCCATAAAATTTCAGTTTTATCTTTTTCTTTAAAACAAAAGAATTGATACCTATTTTCAAGATACGAAAACTCAACAAAGTATGTTCTTTCTTCTTCTCGTGTAACTTCATAACAATAAAAACGTTCACAGTCAGAAAAATAGTTTATTAAATCGTCATACATTTCTTGAACCCATGTTATTTTTTCATTGTCATAATAATAACTATTTTCAAATAATTCAATTCGTTCCCCTTCTGTTTTCCGCAAATTTTTCATTTCATCCAACCATTGTTTCAATGCATTTTCCACTTTCCTCATCCTTTTTTCTTTATTTGATCTACAAGTTCAAATAACCGAACGTTCTGTTTTTCTCTTAACCTATACTGTCCTGTTGCTAAACGAACACGGTATTTCGGCATATTTATGACCATAGACAGCATACGTTCAACTAATTTACTTACTTCAACTAAACTATCATTTTTTATATTTCGAAACATACGATGATACAATTTATCTCCATTTTCTTTGATACATACATCCCATTCCAACAACCCTGTTTCTTTTTTCACAAATTCAAATTGATAACTTGATCCATCATAAGAAAATTGAACATAGTATTTCTTTTCTCTTCCCCACTCATTAATGAGGCAATAAAAATGTTCATATTCTAGGAATTCTTCATGTAGTAAGTGAAACCATTCACTATTCCAATACGTTTTTTCATCCATTATTTCGTACCCTGTTTCTGAAAAACGTAGTCCTGCATATCTCCAACGTTCTTTTTCTTTTTCTAACCATCGTTTTTTATACTGTTCCATGTTCATGCTTCCTTCCATGGGCGAAAAAATCATTTTCTTCCATTTCCATTTCTTTTAAAATCAGTTTAATACAGTATTCTGGACGCCTTTTCACATATTTTATAATCTGGTCTATCTTTTTTCGTAATTTTCGTTCCTCATCTTTTGATAAATGCAACATGTCAACAGACGATTTGTTTCCACTTTCTCCTTTAATTGAAAGATTCGATTTTAATATGTTTTTTTCTGACCAAAAAGAAAAGTTGAGGTTACGACCTTCAAACGAAAAATCAATTTGATAAATTTTATTACCTTGTCTTCCAACGCGGTAAGAATAACAATATACATGTTCACAATCTGAAAAAAGAGAAAACACTTCTTCATACATTTTTTGATCCCAAACAATGTTTATTCCATAGCCTAAAATGTAAAATCCATCATTAATTAGTGAAAATTGATAATCTTTTTCAATCCACTTTTTTTGTTTTTCATACCAAACCTCTTTAGCTGACGGCATTTTTTCCCCTTCTTTCACTTAATGTTATCCCTGCTTTTTTCAAAACATCAAAAAAACGACTGCTTTCTCTTATTGAAAGTTCTCTTAGCGCTAGTTTCACGCGATATTTTGGCATTTTTTTCATTTTTTCTAACAAATTCATCATCGTATCATATAGCCATGTTAATTCTTTTTGATCAAAATAGCGCAGCTCCGTCTTCGTTTGCATTGGGACAACATTCCAATGCATTTCTTTGTTTTCTTCCCAAAAGACAATTCGATATTCTTGCTGTTGATGAGAAAAATCAATATAATGTTGATTTCTGCTATCTCTTTTTATTTCATAACAATACACATATTCACACGCATCAAACAATGAAATTATTTCTTGATACATACACGATTCCCACTCAATCGTCCCGTTGTACAGTGCATATCCTTTTTCTATTTCTTTTAATTCATTTCCTGAACCTTTCCATACCTTTTCCGTCACTTGTTTCCATTGTTTTATTACTTTATCCATTTTTCTATCCTACTTTCTTATTTTCTATTTATTTCCCCTTTATTGTACCATAAAAAAAGTATGAGCTTTTAAACTCATACTTTTTTCATTGTTTTCATATAATCTACATAGTCATTTGTTTGTTCAAATTCAATTACTTTCATAGCTTGTTTAATGCGGTAAATGGACTTGTTTCGAATGACAGAAACCAATGTTTTCACGTTTTTATATAATTCTTCTATATTTTCAGGAGCTATTTCTTTGAAGTGACTGTAATAATAATTATCTTTTTCGTTTTTGATAAGGACTTTCCAGTTTATTTTTTTATTTTTCTCATAAAAATAAAAACGAAAGCGCTGATGGCTTAAAGAAAATTCGATGTAATAATGTTTTTTGTTTAAAAAATAGTCTGAGTAACAAAAAAGGGTTTGTTCTTCTGTAAAATAAGGCGAAAAATCATTATATAATTTTTCTTCCCACTCCAAAATGTATTCATTTAAATCTATGTCTTCTTTTCGTTCTTCCAACCATTTTTGTTTCATGTTTATCCTTCCTTCCCCTTATATTACTAGTCATTATACCATAGTCCATTCTGTGAAAAAACAGAAGTTAATACACTTCTGTTTCAGTTTCTAGGTCTTTTAATGTATGCGTAAATTTATTTTCTTTTTCCAGATACAATTCTTTTATTGCAATTTTTACACGATTTCTTGGCATTTTTTCAATTAAAGATATCATCTTGTTTGTTTTTATTGCTATTTTTTTCAATTTCTCATTTGAAAAGTGATCATAATTATCAAAATAAGATCCATTCTTTTTATCATAAACAACAACATTCCATTGAATTCGGTCATCCGAAACATAAAAGAAAAAACGAAAATGATCTTTTTCTATATTAAAATCCAAATAGTTAATTAAGATTCCCGTAGGAAAACTAGAATAACAATAAAAATACGTGCTATCTGCAAACAATTCTTGAAAAAGGTCATATAATTCATCTTCCCACATAATTTTTCTACCATTTTTTTCGTATCCCTTGTCAAAAAAAGTAATAGAAGAACCCCCTCTTTCTGCATTTCGTTTTTCTTTTTTCATCCATCTTTCCATCATCGTTCCCATTTAGTTTCCTTCTTTCATTAAAGATTCATATTTTTCAAAAAGTGAACATGATTCTTTTATTTTTACTTCACGAAGAGCTAACTTAACGCGATACAAAGGAAATTCACAAATATATTTGTATAATTTTTTTGTTTTTTGATACAATTTGTCTATTTCCTTTTCTGATAAGTGGTCAAACTTTTCATCATATATTTCTTTTTCTTTAAAATAACAGACAGTTCTCCATATAACCTGTTTATTTTCTTCATAAAACAAAAATCGAAACTCTTTTTCATTATACATAAAATCGATATAATAAATATTTGAACGTTCCCAAAATCTACATGACCAACAATGTAAATATTCTATACCTTTTATAAAAGTACTTATTTGCTCATATAATAAATTTTCCCATTTTCGTTTTTTTTCATCAACAATAAATCCATCTTCTACCTCTGAAATAATTTCACCTCTATTTTTCCAAAATTCTTTTTGCCTATTTATCCACTCTTTTTTCACATTTTCCAATTCCATTCCTACTTTCTGAATAGTATTTAATCTATTTTTATTTTACCATAAAAAAAGATACGCTATTTCGTATCTTTAAAGTTTTTATGATATTCTTTTAGCTTTTCATAACATTCTTTTAACTTTTCTGCATCAAATGCAAACCATTCTCCTTCCACGCGATAATTTTGAAAAAGTACATGCAATTCCGATTCAATTTTTACATAACGATCCGCAGGTACTATCGCTACATATTCCCACATGAATGGAAGTTTTGTTCGAAATTGATCACTTCTTCGTTTAATCGTTCTTGAACGTCCCACTTTATACGTATTGCTTTTATACTCCCGTATAATATAAATATATCCTTGATCATCACTTTCGTTATATTTTTTATACAACGATAGATCTTCTTTTAATTGACAATCCTTTTTAATTTCATTTTCTATTTTGCTTATTTTTTTATTTTTCTCAATTATTTTTCTTTCTTTGGACTCAATGAATGTTGAAATAATTCCTTTTGTAATCGTAGAAGCGGTAAATCGTTTCATTCCTTCTTTTTCAATGATTTCTTCTGCATCGTAGTACGTTTTTAATTTTTTCATATCGTTTTCATATTTCAGAAAATCATGCATTTTAGCTTCTAAGGCATGAAAATGATTTTTTATTCGATTGTACGCATCAAAAAAATCTTCTACCAATTTTTTTTGATCAGCTTTCTTCTCCATTTTCAAAATATCTTCACAAATAAAAACAGGCGTTTCTTCTATATATCGCTTGAAAAAAACACTCATGGATTTGTTTCGATTAATACTTTGCAGTTTATTTCGTTTTTTTTCAAGAAACTTTTGCTGAGAAAAATAAGAAACATGCCGCATTATTTTTTTATATTTTTTCTCCGCTTGTTCTAAATCTTTCATCCAAATTTGATACGCTTGTTCCATTTCTTCATCTTCCACTTCTTTTTTTCCTTTCATGCATTCTTGCTTCCATGTTTCCATTTCATCTTCACTTTTATATGTTTTTACAACATGATATAAGTCAAAAAAACAACTTGTCCCAATTTTAGCATGGAAGGATGAAAGCGATTCTTCACTCGGAATATCTTTTTTTAATTCTTCTTCAAATTCTTTTTTTAATGTTTGATATTCTTTATATATAGACACTGCTTCTTTGTGGGTTAGTTTCATTTTTTTCTCCTTTTCTTTTATATATTATGTATGGTACCCATTTTTTCAACCAAATAAACGAAACGCATCGCGTTTCGTTTATTGTTCTTTGTTAATTTTTTTCTTTTTATCTAATACGAGATACGTGATAATTAAAAAAGATGCAATAACAGTCATCACTATTGTAAATACAATGGTCGTTTCTAACATATTTCCTATCATAAATGGCACTAGAAAGTTCGCAAATGGAACAAACGTCCACATAAGTGTGACAATAATTAACACCATTAACGCAACTAACGGAAAACGATCTTTCATTTCCATCATCCTTTCTTCACTTTATACTTTCAATATATGAACGTTTTGTGAAAAAAAGAACATCATAAACAAACGTTTATGATGTTTTATGTATCTATTACTTTCTTTTTTATTTTCGATTTCGTTTATCAATGCTTTTTTGTAAAAAGATACTTAATAAAAGTAGGGCAATTTGCAAAACAATCATCACAATAAACGCAAACTGAACTGCCATTGTGGTACTTGGATCAATGAGCACACTTCGCGCCATTGATATCGCAATCATTCCAAAAAAAATACTGGAAACTGAATGCATACGAAAGAAAAATGTTTGTCCCTTTTTATAGGTTTTTTTATATCCAAACCCAACAACAGCTGCTGTTGGTACAAGTAAAAGTATCAATGTTAAAATGGTATTCATCATGTTATTCACCTCTTAATTTCATCATACGTTCTTTTGAATCATTGTCAATTTTTTCAAGAAAAAAGACCTTTATAAAAAGGTCTTTCCTACTTATATAGAATGTCTAGTCAAAAACAAAGATAACCATTGTTCATCTTTTTTTAATCCATTTCCATCATCAACAAACACTTCTACTGGTTGACTTCGCATAAACAAATGATGAGCCGTGGAAATATAATAACGTTGACTATTTTCTATCACTTCTCCGTAATAATTCCAACCAATATTTAAACGCCCCCATTTAACAGGTTCTACTTCAAATCCAGGGATTTGTTGTTGATGTTGATTATAAATATATTGCATCACTTTTTTAGTCAATTCCTTTTCTCGTTTTTGAAACATTGAGTTCATTCCTTTCTTTGTTTTTGTTCATTGTACGCCAAAAACACTAAAACACAATGTTTCTTTTTTTCATTTCATTTTCGAAACTATGTGAATATTTTTTCTTGATTATATTATTGATTACATGTTTGACTCGGTATTTAGGAAGTGAACATAAATAGTTCTTAATACATTTTATCTTTTCCAAAATAACAAACAGTTCTTGATCAGATAGGTTATTCCATCTTTCGTTAAAACAAAGAATGTGAGGTTCTAAATGCAAGACATAACCCTGTTTCACTTCCATGATTTCAATTCTCAATTCTTTTTTTTCATACAAAAAATCAAGATAGTAATAATAACTTTTTTGTTTTTTATTATAGTACGTATAAGAAAATGTATATTCACATTCTGAAAAATTACTTTTGATCTTTTGGTACATATCTTCATTCCATAAAAGAGTATCGCCGTTTTCATATTCAAATCCATTACTTGTTTCATATGAAAATAAATGCTCACCTTTTTCATGATTTTTCCATACTTCTATTGCGTTCATTTCAGGTTCACCCTTTCAAGAAAATCTTCATTTAATTTTTTTTCCGTCATCTATTTCTATTTCTTTTAAGGTTATTTTGACACGAAACGTGGGAATGTTTTTAATCATCTCGATCAGTATCTTCTTTTTTTCAACGATTTTTTCGAAAATCGTTGGATTCAAATGAGAGAAATCTTTAAAATAAAGGCTGTTGCCTTTTTTTACAGATAACACCCATTTTATCTTATTTCCTTCTAAGAAAAACGCAAAACGAAGCGGCGTTTTCTCTATTGAAAAATCAATGTAGAAAATAACATTCGGTGTATAAACGGTATAACAATAAAGATAATCAGTCTCTTGAAAAGACGATTTAATCGCTTCAAACACAGATGAATTCCATTCTGCTCCTATTCTTCCTTCTTTTTCCCACTCTTCTTTCATCTTTTTCATCCATTACTCCCTCTTTTCTTTTGCGTTGTTTATATTTTACCACATTTTTCCTAAATTTAAAAAAAGACCTATTTTAGGTCTTTTTTATTCCTCTAAAATGTCCATATTCCTTAAACATTCAAAAAAGTTTAAGTTTTCCTCTTCTTCTTCACCTAACACCACTTCTTTAATTGCTAACTTTACACGATAAGCAGGCATTTGGTTAATAGTGCTAATAATTTTTTGCACTTTTTGATACAACGTTTCCAATTCTTCTTTTTCAATGTTTCGAAATTCTTGGAAATACGTTCCAATCTCTTCATTTCTAATAATAATATGCCAAGTTAGTGTTTTAGTTTCGTCGCAGAAAAAGTAGAATCGATAAATTCGTTGATTTAATTGAAAATCAATGTAATGAATTTTTTCTTTTCCCTTCTTAATTTCTACTTTATAACAATACAAAAACGAAGAATCATTAAAATCATTTACCAAAGCATGGTATAATTCTTCATCCCATGTAACAATTTTTTCATCTGTTTTCCATCCTTTCTCGATCCTTGTTGGTGTCAAATGTAACGATTTAAAATGTTTTTCTTGTTGGTTTAGCCATTTTTTCACCACTTCATCCATTATTCTCCCTCTTTTCTCTTTCTATTGTCTTTATTTTACCATATTTTTTTCTGAAATAAAAAAAAGAAAAAGCTTACTTTTTAGTAAGCTTTTTGAGATTAACTAATTTCTTTTTCTAATACTTGTTCTTCCATTATCCCTTTTTGTTTTATGCTTTGACAAATCTTTTTTAATCTGTTTTTACTAAGCGATAAAAGCTGTTCAATTTCACTTTTACGCTTTCCTGCATGAAGTAAATCTACTACTTGTTCTTCTCTTTCTGTCAAAGGAATTCCCTCTTTTTTTCCAAAAGAACTTTTTTCAATATGCATGAAAACTTCTCCAGTATTTGTTGCTTTTTGAAGCATTTTAACACATTGTCTAAACTTTCGAATCCCTCTACCTCGCTGATGATCATCAGCTTCTCCTTCTATATATGTTTCTTTTACCCAACACATTGCATAGTATGTAGATTCATCTTTAAAAATTTTTGCACTTAGAGTTCTTTTTCCTTTTCGATAAACAAAACGACAAGTTCCAAATTTATCCCGTAATGTGACTACGATTTCTTCGTGTTTCTCTAGTTCACTTGCTAAAAACTGATTGCTTTTTGCACATTGAACTACCCATGACTGAAGTCACGAGATTCCGAACGTCCTATGGACGTTAAAAAAACCCCTGGTCATAAGTTTCCTGCTTCCGCAAGAACAGCGACTTTTTCACAGCCGACTTACGCTCTCTCCACTGTTATAAACATTCTATAACATCTGTATCATGACAATACAACAGGCACACCCCGCCGTTCCAGCGGTACAAATATAATTTAAGCAGACATTAACAAACGAATGCCTTCTTTTTTTATGTTTAGAGCAGCATTTTCGTCTCGATCGTGTTGACAACCACAACTTGGGCATACCCATACACGATCGTTTAAACTTAGCAGTGTATTTTTTTGATTACACCCGCTGCATAGTTTGCTTGATGGGAAAAACGTATCTACAAACACAACGTGTTTGTTTTCCCATTCTGCTTTGTATTGTACGTATTGTTTAAAATAACCCCAACCAACGTCTTGAATGGATTTTGATAGTTTTTTATTTTTAATCATGCCTTTTACATTTAAATCTTCTAAAATAATGACTTGGTTTTTGTTCACTACTTCTCGAGAGATTTTGTGTAGAAAGTCATGACGCATGTTTTTAATATGAAGATGTAGCTTCGCAATTTTCTTTTGTTGTTTTTTAAAGTTTTGACTTCCTTTTTGCATTTTAGATGATCTTTTCTGCATCGAAGCCAGTTTCTTTAGGTTTTGTTGATAATAACGAGGATTATCTACTTTTTCACCAGTAGATGAGATCATAAAATGAGTTAAACCTAAATCATAAGCCGTGATTTCTTCATCGGAAATAAGACTTACATCTACTTTAGATGTAAGTTCTACAACCTCTTCAAATTTAATAGAAACATAATATTGACCACTGCGGTGACGAGATACAGTAGCAGATTTAATCATACCTTTTAATCCATGCTTTAAAAAGAAAGCATGTTGTTTTTTATCCATTCGAAGAGAGACTTTACCCGCTTTAGGAAGTTGTATGGTTTTATTTTCAACATCTAATTTAATGTTATCATTGGTCATATTAGTAGTATAGCTTTGTTTTGAACTGTGTTTTTTCTTAAATTTAGGAAACTTAGAACGACCGTCAAAAAAGTTTTTGAATGCTTTATCAACATCCATCATGGCATTTTCAAGGGCGAATTTATCTGCATTTTTTAACCAACAAAAAACAGGATGGTCTTTCATGACATTAAATGATTTTTTAAATACAGGGTAAGATAAATGTTCACGTGTTTCTTTATAGACTTCATTTTTTTCATGTAGATAAAAATTATAAGTAAAACGAGCACAACCAATCGTTTGATTGAAATATTCAATTTGTTTTTTCGTTGGATATAGACGTAATTTTAATCCATATAATTTTAGCTTTTTACCTACTAAAGCAAGTTCTTTGTTTTTTTCTTCCACTGTTTTAACCTTTGCCATGAATTTAACCTCCTTTTTTGTTATTTATTGCTATATTTTATCATATGTATTTTTTTAAAACAATATGTATTCAACTTATACAATTATTTATTTTCTTACATGCTCTTTATTTTCACTGTTTTAACACTTTGATATATAAAAAAGGCGCCCTAACTCACGACCAAAGTCACGATGGTGCAGGCGTTGTCCCTCAAAGAAATTATATACTTCTTCTCTTTTGATTTTCACACTTTTTTTAAATAACATCCTTTTCACCTCATTGGAAAAATTTGTACAACTATTATAAAACTAAAAAGAAAAAACCGAATAAAAAATTCGATTTTTTTTAAAACATCCGTGAAGAAGCTACACTTAACAATAAGAACAAAACTAAAAAGATAAAAACTATGACTGAAAACATAACTAATTGAAAGACTTGTTTGTTTTCAATTACTTTTTCATAAGCACCCAGTTGTACGAATAATAAATTTAAAAATGAAAATAAAAACACAATTGGTGTAAACTCTGGAAGTGTTTCTTTAATTAATATATTTACTACTAAGCAAATAATAATTAATGTCCCCACTCCTCCAAGCATTTCTCGTTTTTTCTCAAACGGTTTTATATTTGTTTTTCCTAACATAAACGAAGCAATTGCTCCTCCCACGGCTAACGCTGCAAATAAAAGCACACTAAATAACTCTTGATTTTCGCATAGTAATGGAAAATTGTATCCTGAACTTCTCACTTCCATATCCATCGAATTATAATTCGATGGCTCATACACACAAAAATCATCTACTCCATCACTGATCATCGGTGCAAGCACCATCAAAAATGCACAAAAAATGGCAAATATGGATGTTGCTATAATATTTTTAATCAATTTCTTCACCTTCCTTTTTGCTCATCTTATCTAGAAAAAGAGATCTGTCAATGTAGTTTTTCTTCTAAAAATGTGCTATACTAAACATACTATTTAAAAAGGAGAGTGGACCCCATTGGGACATTTAAAAATTATCAAGGCACAAAAGATTATTTACCGTTAGTTTATAGCAATACAAACATTTCATCTGAGTTATATCGTAGCATCGAAAAGACATTCGTTGAGGTATGTAATTCGTATGGATTTGATGAAATGATTCTTCCAACTTTTGAAGTTTCTTCTCTTTACACACGTAGCGTAGGAGAAACGAGCGACATTGTTCGAAAAGAAATGTTTACCCTTTTAACAGAAAAGGAAACGTTAGCTCTTCGTCCAGAAGGAACAGCAAGCATTGCACGAAGTTACATTCAAAATAAATTATTTGCCAATCCAAACGAAACAAAGCGCTTGTTTTATAAAGGTTCTATGTTCCGAAAAGAACGACCTCAAGCTGGAAGACAACGCGAATTCACTCAACTTGGTGCTGAAATGTTAGGCATTGACAATCCTTTTGCAGATGCAGAAATGATTTCAATGATTGATGTATTCTTTAAAAAATTAAATGTTACCAATGTTTCATTGCAAATCAATTCAATTGGTTGCAAAACATGCCGAACAGCATTTAAACAAGATTTAATCTTTTTTTTAAACACATGTGATGATTTATGCGAAGATTGTCTTACTCGAAAAAAACGAAACCCACTTCGCGTTTTTGATTGTAAAAACAGTACATGTCAAACACAAATAAAAGAAGCACCTATTTTATTTAATTATTTATGTTCTACCTGTAAAGAAGATTATGAAAGCTTAAAAAAAGGGTTGGATAATTTCTCAATTTCCTATGAAGAAAATCCTAGATTAGTTCGAGGATTAGATTACTACACGAAAACGGTTTTTGAATTCATTGAAAGTAGTATCGGATCACAGTCCACGGTATGTGGCGGTGGAAGATATAATGGGTTGATCGAAGAAATGAATGGTCCAGAAACACCTGGTATTGGATTTGCGATCGGATTAGAGCGATTACTCATCATACTTGAAAATCAAAACGTCATTAATAATGATATTCCAACACTTGATTATTTTCTCGTTTGGACGAATGAGGAAAGTAAATTAAAACAAATGAATGTTGCACAAAAACTTCGCGAAAAAGGGTATCGAGTTGAAATGGATTTTCAATCAAAAAAAATGAAAACACAATTAAAAGTAGCCAATCGAAAACGTGCATTATTTGCCCTTATTATGGGCGAAGACGAGGCAAAAGATGATTTTATTTCCGTGAAAAACTTCGCCACAGGCGAACAAGAAAAAAAGTCAATAGAAACATTTTTAAAAGAAACGCTTAATTAAGCGTTTCTTTTTGATGTAGTGTCTTTTTTCAAACAGAAATAGGAATTTCAATGATACATTTTTCAAACAAATTTTCCGCTATTTCGCTCATATCATTCCCGAACAAACGCGTCGCTTCCCACAATTCCATTACATAATATCCTTCTTCATTTGGCATAAACAGTCCAAAACCATTTTGTTCCAGAACGTTTTTTCCTCTTTCCGTTAATTCGATGTAAAGGTTTTGATGCGTGCTTATCTCTATTTGTTCAAATAACATCGATTCATTTTCTGTAATGCTATTTGCAAAAACTCTCATAAACTCCCACAATTGCATATGACAAATACCTTTTTCATCAATTTTGCATAATGCTTCACGTCCTTTAAAGAAGTTATCTAGAATGTTTTTTGCTTTTTTCGTCGCTTTAAATACAATGCGTGTATTAATGTTAAAAATTGTTCTTTTCATTTTTCCATTCCTTCTTTCTTTATGATTTGCTCTAATTTACCATATTTATCTATAAATTCAATTCTTTTTTTGCTATACTGAATATAACAATGTGTAAAGGAATGATCTGATGAAAGGTATATGCGAATTATGTCATCGAGAAAATCTCGAACTTACGATTCACCATTTAACACCAAAAGAAGAAGGCGGAACCCGTTTACCTACCGCAAATCTTTGCAAAGGCTGTCACAAACACATACACGCTCTTTATACAAATCAAGAGCTCGCGTTCCGTTTATCAACCATTTCCTTATTGCAAGATGATGAACAAATTAAAAAATATATCAAATGGATCCAAAAACAACCATCTTCACGTTTCATTACCAGCAAAAAATCTAATGATAAAAAAAGAAAACAAGGGAAAAAATAAAAAACTCCACCCGCAGGGAAAAGTGGAGTTTTTTCTGTAGGACATACCATTCAACATCATCCCCGCATAAACAGTCTATGCTGAAAATTACAAAATATGAAAGGAATTTTATTATGCGCATACAAAAACCAATACTTGATGAAATCATTTCGGTTAAAACGGATCAACTTACTCTCACAAATCTACCTGATTTTTCTTTACCAATTTTACATATACATCTAGCTTACTTTAACCATCTTCACGTCTTACGTGAAGAAATCTTTACTTTCCAAAAAAGAGAAAAAGGGTGGGATTGCTCAAGTGTACAGGGATTTGAAAAATATATTGATGTAGGTATGTTAACAAACGAAATTTACGAACAATATATTTTGTTTTCACAAAGTATATTAACACACCCAAAAGTGCGACTTAAAATTATATTTTTCTAAATCATATACATGTCTTCTTCATACACAAAAAGATCATCAAACCAATATTCTTGTTTATTATCAGCATTAATTCTTGAATTTAATTCTTTGCGATTGAAATTCGAAGAATCTTCGTTTTTCTTAGAAGAGTTCGACAGAAAAGAGTAAATGGAGTTTTTAGAATAGGGGCGACCTGAAGTCTTGGTAATCTTATATGTTTCAACCCATTCTTTAAAATCTTGCATTGTAAATGGCTGTTTTATTTGCTCTTTTCGAACACCTTCTTGCAATTGTTCCATTAAATCCATTTTGTCACCTCTTTTGTTTTTTATTAGTGTTTCTTACTTTTGAAAAATTATACTGTTTTTTTCCTACTCTTTTGTGCTATAATAGTCATTATACAAAACCTGAGACAATCGCGGCATTGTTTTCAATGTTGAGGAAAGTCCATGCTCGCACAAGCTGAGATGCTCGTAGTGTTCGTGCCTGCACATAATAAATAAAGCAGGGCATGTCTTAGACATGACGGCGGTGAAGAACCCTAAGGCGCATCGCGCTATGGGTTTTGTAGCCTTAAGGTGCCACAGAAACGCAACTTTTTTCGAAAGGAAAAAGATGGAACGCGGTAAACCCCTCGAGCGAGAAACCCAAATTTGGTAGGGGAACGAAAGCAACGGAAATGAACCGAGCTTTTGAATGACTTTGTCATTAGATAGATGATTGTCACTTTAGTGGGAGAGAAACCTCGTTTGCACCACGGAGATACAGAACATGGCTTATGATGGTTTTGTGAAAAAACAGGTAGAATCTACCTGTTTTTTTATTTCTATTCTTCTTTTTTTCTTATATAATAAATACATACCAAATAGAAAAGAGGAAAATAAAATGCATATTCGCGAGAAAATGGCTAAAATTGGGAAAGAAACTGTTACTGTTACTAATTTAGGCTTTTATTACACGCCTCAAAATCAAAACAAACGTATTTCCATTAAAAAAGAATTGGAATCATCGATCAATGGAACGATTTTGTACACAGAAGAAGATACAGATGACTTATTACAACGTATTCAACCTAAGCAAACGTATCAAACGGAATTTGAAGTAAAAAACGAAACAACGCTTCAAGGAGCCAAACGATTAAAAGATGAAGGTTTTGATAAGGTCTTTTGTTTAAATTTTGCTTCCGCTCGTAATCCTGGAGGAGGATTTTTAAAAGGTGCAATTGCACAAGAAGAAAGTTTAGCCCGTTCATCTGGTTTGTATCCAACATTACTTGAACACGAAGAAATGTACGAATACAATCGAGCGATTAAAACAGGTCTTTATAGCGATTATATGATTTATTCTCCAAATGTTCCTGTTTTCCGAGATGATAATGGAAACTTTTTAGAAAAACCTTATTGCGTTTCATTTTTAACTTCTCCTGCTGTGAATGCAGGCGTTGTACGAAAATACAATGATCCCAATGAATTAAATCAAATTCATTCTGTTATGAAAACGCGTATTGAAAAGATCTTAGCCATTGCGTTAGAGCAAGGGTATGAAGCACTTGTTTTAGGTGCATTTGGTGCAGGTGTATTTAAAAACGATCCACAAGATGTAGCAAACTATTTTCATCATATTTTAACAAAAAATCCGACATTTACGAATCGTTTTAAGAAAATCACCTTTTCTGTTTTAGATATGACAAAAGAACGCGGAACATTTATCCCGTTTTATAACACATTTAATTAAAGAAGCTGCTAGCAGCTTCTTTTTTAGTAAATTGGACGACTATTTGGAAATTCCAGCATCATTTTAATTCGTTCACGACTCGTAAACATTTCATAAAAAAGCTCATCCACTGTATATTCAAAATAAGGACAAATCGTCCCGTTCATAGGATATCGTAACGTACCTGGCTCTACTAACATTGTTTCACAGAGCGTACAATAAAGAAGATTTCCCGCATGAAAAACTTTTAATGGATACCATTTATTTTCATTAGCATACGTTTCCAATATGTAACGATCATTCGATTCTTCTATGCTCCATTCAATCATTTTCAATTCATCTGCTTCAAATCGTATCCCTTCATAATTCATACACAGGGTAGATTGAATACGATAAATATGATGAATTTTCCCGAATTCAAATCCTAACATGTTTTTTATCTCCGTTTTTTCTTAGCTTATGTGTAAATATCCCCTTTTATACAACAAAGAATGAGAATCCGTCGGATTCTCATTCTTTGTTTTTTCTGATGCGGTTAAAGATAAAAAAGATTGGCAGCGGAATAATAATAAATCCTAAACTTTTTACCATCCCACTTTTTCCTTGCTCTTTTGTTCGTTCTTTTTCATCTTCAATCATTTGCTTGTACTCTTTTCGAAGCTCTGTTTCATTTTTTTTCAACACTTTCCCGTTATCATCATATTGAGCACTTTGCTTATAATCAGAATACGATTCATAATATCCGCTTGGACTAACGATATCAGAAGCGCTCATAAAAATACCAATCGCTCCTCCAATACTCATCATAAGCGTTGCAAATAACACCAAATACACATATAATTGTTTGAACATATCTTCACCTACTTTTTCTTTATTTTTTGCAGCAACTGCAATCACAAAAACAATTAACACAATCGGTAACGTTGTTGTTAAAAGGGCGATAACAAACATTATTTCACACTCCTTTTCATATAATTTAACAATTTATTCCAAATACCTGCTATAATAATAAAAGAAATGGAATTTCAACTAGAAAGGGTGATATCGTGAATTGGATAGAAAAATGGGATGAAACATTTAATCTTTGTCGATTAAAATTACTTCAAGTAGATCCAGCATTTACAAACCGTTTACTTCATATGAAGTTTTTAGATCCCGAACTTTTACTCGTTCATTCCGATTATATTTCGTTTTCTGATGATGATTGTGTATTTCAAATGACTTTTTATGTGAAAGAAAAAAAAGCCATCTTTGAATTTTCTTTTGTTTATCGAACAAATAATCAATTAGAAAAAATTTCTTCTTGGATTCGGGACTCTTCACTGGAACTGTATGAAGAAGAAACAGAATGTCTAATTCTTTTATTCGACATCTTTATACAAAAAAATCTACATGACATCGTTCCATTAAAAACAGAAATTCAAAAAAATATTTTCCAAAAATGGAAAAGTAAATGGAAACGACAATTTTCATAAAAAAGATGCATTACGCATCTTTTTCATTTTCTTTAATTAATTGTTTTAATTGAGAAGGGCATTTATCCACCATTTTTCGAAGCACTTCCATTTCTTCTTCATCTAATTTTTCTTTGAGCGTTTCCTCCAAACTTTTCTTTTTCATATGTAATTCCCCCTTTTTTTTCTTTTTTTATTATATCATACTGGAAAAAGTTATGTAACATCGCATATAATAGTAATAGAATAAAAAGAAAGGAGAACCTTTTATGAAACATTTATTAATTATTGATTTAGAATCCACATGTTTCGAACGTGGAAAAGAACCCAGTCAATTTTTTTCAGAAATTATTGAAATTGGAGCCGTTGTGTTAAACGCTTCAACGCTTACCCTTATAGATGAATTTCAAACATTTATTAAACCTACCGTTTTTCCTAATTTAAGTAACTTTTGTAAAAAATTAACTACTATCGCACAAGAAAATGTAGATAATGGAGTATCTATTTCTCAAGCTATTAGAGATATTCATGCTTTTTCTAAACAATATGATGCTATTTTTTCATCCTGGGGATTTTACGATAAAAAACAATTTCAACAAGTTTGCGATTACTTTCATTTACCTTACCCTTTCTCTGATGAACACATCAGCATTAAACATCAACATGGTTCTTTTTACAAAAAAAGACCGATGGGAATGGAAAAAGCATTAGAAATGCACAATATTCCACTTGATGGAACACATCATAGAGGACTGGATGATGCCAAAAACATCGCTAAAATTGCTTCACACATGATTCAAGATGGATGGAAGTTTTAAGAAAAGAGGGATAGGATGAAAAGAAATACTTTAATCAATCGCTTAGATGATTTAAAAGAACTTCATTTAATTTGTGCCGAAACACCAAAAATTGAGCATCCTTACGACGAATATATGATTTTTTCAGAAACAAGAGAACTTATTCGACAATTTCCTGATCGCGAACACGATTTTTTATATCATAAGTATTTTCACCCTTCTTCTCTTCCGTTTATTAGACGTGAATGCGTCGAAAATCTTTCTTTTGAACAAGTAGATAAAAAAAAGGATTCATCTATTCTTATATTTAAAATTACTTTTATAGAAGAAGGAACTTTTTTATTTTCTTTTTCAGTAAACCAATCACATCAATTGGTTTCTGCTTCTTTTAAACCTGTTTTTGAAGAATTTTATGATGACTTATCCATAAACAAATCCATTATTTCGTTATTTTTATTTGCTTTACAAAAAGAACGGCTCCGTCTATTAACAACCAATTTACCCTTAAAATCTCTTATAATCGAACAAAAAATCCAGCTTATTTTAAAAGCTTAAAAGGATGTGAAACCATGAGTAAACTCATTTATACCGTTGGCATTCCTGGAAGCGGAAAATCGTATGCGACCAAAGAAATTGCCAAAAAAGAAAACGCCATTATTTTATCAACAGATGATTTGCGCATGGAACTATTTGGAAGTCATGCGAAACAAAAGAAAACATCTCTTCTTTTTTACGAATTATATAAACGAGCGAACGAACATTTAACAGCTGGAAAAAGTGTCATTATCGATGCGACGAATATTGACCGAGAAAAACGAATGAAAGCCTTAAAAAAATTTGGATACCCTAGAGCTGAATGCTATTATTTTGATACACCTTATAACCTTTGTTTAAAACGAAACCAAAAAAGAAAACGGCAAGTAGAAGAATCCATTATGATTAAAATGCGAAAAAATTTGCATTTTCCTTTTCCAAACGAAGGCTGGAATGCTGTTCATATTATTCATGAACCTTCCTCATACGAATTGACAAAAAAAGACATTCTTTCCTTTCTTCGACACGATTTCTCCTACGAAACACTTTGTTCGTTTTTACTTCGTTTTCCATTTTTATCTGAAATGTACGGATTTGATCAAGAAAGTCCTTATCATCAATTCCCTTTGTGCCAGCATACGTATCATGTCATGCAATACATTCAAGAATACTACGAAGGACAAGATAAAGAAAAAATGTTACTTACAGCTCTTTTCCATGATAGCGGAAAACCTTTTTGCAAAACATATAAACCAGCAAAAGGTCATTATTCTTATTTCGGTCACGAACATGTTAGCGCGCAACTAGCTTGCCATTTTTTAATCGAAGCTGGTTTTGATACATCGTTTGTTTGTGATGTAGTCCATCTTATTGACATGCACATGTTAATTAATTATGGGGGAGAAGAAGGAGCAAATCAAATTTATCATTTACTTGGTGCAGAACAATTAACCAATTTATATTTCTTTTTAGAAGCAGATCAATTCGCCAAATAAAAAAAAGAAGGCTCATTATAGCCTTCTTTCTACTAAATCAGGTGTCTTTTTCACCGTTTTAACGGTATGTATGATATTCCATGTGATAAAAATAACTAACAACGGGACAGAAATGAGTTTAAATAACCAAGTTCCATACGAAACTAAACAAAACAGTGCAGTAAAACTTGCTAGTATCGTAATAAACATTTGATAATTTTCAAAGTATAGAATATGTTTTTCTAGTTGTTTATGTCTAAAAATCGACATAATTTTCGCTATATGCATACAAGAAAATCCTATCGTAAGGATACTAACTAAATAACCCAAAAATTGATAATGACCTGCTTGAAATGAATTAGCGAGAACTAACACACTAAATGCAAGAGCTAAAGCAAACGTTAAAACAACATTCACTACTATGTTTACTTTTTCATTTTTTCTTACTTTGCTTATCACTTTTTGTTTTTTATATTCTTCCATTGAGTAAATCTTTGCCGCCATTTTATCATCCCTTTCTACTTTTGATACTTTTATTATATCATTTTTGCAAAAAATTATGAAAAAAAGGAGAAATGTTTATGAATACGTATATAAAATATCCACGAACCTTCCATCTTCCTTGGTCAGAAGGAGTGACAGATGATGATAAAAAATTAAAAAATATCGATCACTTTTTAGGAAAAGAAGTGATTGTCACGGAAAAATTAGACGGAGAAAATTGCACGATGTACTACGATCATTTACACGCACGAAGCATTGATAGCAAAGATCATCCATCTAGACATTGGGTCAAAACGTTACATGCAACGATTTCCCACGACATTCCCCTAAACTGGCGGTTATGTGGTGAAAATATGTACGCAAAACATTCTATTTATTATGAACAATTAACAAGTTACTACTATTTGTTTTCTATTTGGAATGAACAAAATCAATGTTTATCATGGGATGAAACGATCGAATGGGCTCAATTATTCCAAACTCCGACCGCACCCGTTTTATATCGAGGTTTATTTGATGAGAAAAAGATTAAATCCCTCTTCTCCAAACGTTCCGTATTTGGAGGAGAGCAGGAAGGTTACGTTGTTCGACTAGCTGATTCTTTTCATTATGATAACTTTAAACATTCCGTTGGAAAATTTGTACGAAAAAACCATGTACAAACAGACCAACATTGGTTAAATCAATCCATTATTCCTAATGGAATAATGGATTGATCAAGAACGGCGTTTTCGTCGTTCTTTTTTTTAAAAATAAAATTGACAGGTGTCGATTTCTCCATATAATAGTCGAAAAGGATCAAAAAAATGACTTGGAGGAATGTATGATGATGATTAAAAAAGAATTGTTCACTTTAAATGGATTAGGTAATAAATTCTCTTTATTAAAAAAAGAAAAGGAGCAAGAGAAAACACCTTTAACACTTGAAGAACACAAAGCAGCATTAGAAAAAGAAGAAGAAAACATTGATATTTTATCAACTGAAATCGAAGATAAGGTACATAAATTGGAAGAAATTGCGAAAGAAACCAATCAAAAAAAGAATGAATTTTTGGAAGCTGAAAAAATTTTAAAAGAGAAAAAAGCAGCACTTAAAGAAGCAGAGAAAATTCAAAAACAAGCGGAAAAAGAAATCAAACAATTAAACGCTGAAAAAGATGCAAAAATCTTAAAACATGCAGCTTCTTGCAAAGAATACCAAGAACGCGATGAAAAAATGGAGAAAATTAAAGAATCCATTCGCGGAGGTGTCCCAATTGATGAAACCAGATTAACAAAAGAAATTGTTGATAAAATGCATATGATTCATGCCTTTGAAAAAGAAATGATAGAAAAAAGTATCCAATCCGACACTGATAAATTAACCTATAAACTTGTACTTAGTCATGGAACATTTTCTTCTACGTATCTAATTGAAACACCTCTTCATTATGAAGAAAAAGTAGAAGTTTATCGCTTTGCATCTCATAAAATTGAATTAATTGGTTCTGGTCAAGAACATGAAATTAATTGGAATAAAGAGTTAGTATCTGACAAAGAAGCAAAAGAATTAGATCTTATGATTATTCGTGAACTTTATATTTTACATCAAGATCATACAGAACAACAACAAACAATAGAAAGTAATTAATGTAGAAAGAACACAGAATACTGTGTTCTTTTTTATAAAAAAAAGAAGATGCATTCCTCAACATCTTCTTTATTATTGATTTAATTTCTTTAACAAATCTTCATTTTTCTCTAATGTTTCAACAAAAGAATCAAATCCTTCGATTTTCGCTCCTGGATAGTAATGATTTAAAATATCTTCATAGGATTTTTTATCTGCAGCCATTGCTCCAGCTCCCATTTGACTCATTCCTACTCCATGACCGAACCCTTTTGTTGTAATCGTAATTGTGTTTCCATCGCGCTTCATTTCAAAATCAGTTGATTTTAAATCTAATTTCTCTCGAATATCGATTCCTTTAAATGTTTTTCCACCAATTTTAAATGCTTCTACGCGACGACCAGGTGTACGTCTTACGACTTTCCCTGTTTCATCTTCAGTTTCTTTTTTTGATAATTGAATATCTAATTTTTTCTCTAATTGCTTTACGCTCATCGTAAGTGTTTCTTCAGATTGTGTAACTTTTCCAAATGTTTTTTGTTCAAATTCTTTGTCTTCTTTGCTATCTACTGATTTCAAATAAGGCATAGAACCTCCCCAAACTGCACTTGCATCTTCTGAATACCCATTAGACGATGAATAAAACAAAGCTGAAATTAATTTTGAATCGTACGTTAATACTTTTCCATTTGTAGAAGTAACGGCTTCTACTACTTTTTTGTATTCATCACTTTGTTCTAAATCACTTACATTGAAAAATTTCTTTAATTGTTCTTTGTTTCGGTACGCTTGAACCATTACTGTATCATCTGCATTAAAGACCATTCCATTTTGTTTTTTGAAAGAACCTTTTGCAATTTCTTGTTGCATTGTTTCCACAATTTTTGTTCTTGCTGCGACCGTTTGCGCTTTTAACGCTTCTACATCAAACTTCGTCGGCATTTCAGATGCGACAACACCAATTAAATAATCTTGAAGAGACACAACTTCTAATTTTCCAGTTACCGTGTTATGAACATACACTTTTACATCTTTTTCTGCTTGTTCAATCGGTGTTACTTTTACCTCTTTTTTTACTTCTGTTTTCACAGGTTCAGGTTTTACTTCTTCCACCTTTTGATCGATTTCTCCAATTTCATTGAAATAATCAACAGACGCTTTAGCAAAAGCATTGGCATAACTTTCTTGGAAATTATCTGCAGTCATCTTGCTTAATTCATTTGAATTGGAAATAAATCCAATTTCAACAAGCGCTGCTGGAATATTTGTATCATCTAATACTGCTAACTTTGTGTGTTGCGAACCATTTGACGGATGTACACCACGATTTTGTGCTGGAAATACATCTACAATGTGTTTTTGTACAAGACTTGCAAATTTATAGGCATGAGAATCTGTTCCAACTAACTTCGAATAATACGTTTCTTTTCCATTTGCACTAGCTGAAGCCGAATTTAAATGAATCGATAAAAAGAGATCTGCTTTTTTCTCTTTTCCAATTTTCACTCGTTCATTTAATGCTTGATCTTTTGTAGCTGCATTATTTGGAAAATGAATCGCATCACGTGTTAGATAAACTGTCGCTCCTTGCGCTTCCAACTTTTCTTTTGTTTTAAGTGCTACTGCATAGGCGATTTTTGCTTCTGTATATCCTCCGTGTGCAGCACCTGGATCAGCCCCGCCATGCCCTGGATCAATGACAATAACTTTTCCCTTCAACACTTTTGTAGGCACTAATGATTTAACCGTTAAATTAGCTTCTGCTTGAGCATTTGGTTGAACTTGTGCTGCTTGTGCTGGCGCTTCTACTTTTTCAGGCATTTTTTGTTTTTCAACAATCGTTTCTACTTTTTCTTTCCATGTTGCACTTGGAGCAAACGTACTTAATACCTTCGCTGCATATGTATAGTCTCCGTAGCTATATTCACCTTTCCATGTTGTTTCTTTAATCCCTTTTGCTTTCGCTTGTGTTTTGGAATAGTTCATTACATCTTTTACGCGAAAATCTTTGGCTTGGTCCACATGTTCCACTAACCCTTTGCCCATATTATACGCTTGAATACTAAGTCGTACGTCTCCTTTTTCATTGGCATGCAAAATATCTGCAAAACGTTTTACACCTAGTTCAATACTTTTCTTTGCATCATTAATATGTGCTTGAGTTGGATCATATTGTCCAATTTGCATCGGATCTGAATTAATCACTGCAACATTTCCACCTGTTTCTTGTTGAATCATCGCTAAAATAACTTCTTCCGTTCCTTCAATGTCATACTTTTTCGTGCTTTCTTTTACCATTGGCAATAAAAATTCACGAATTTTCGTATCTACATTTGCTTTCCCGTTTTCGATCGCAACCGTAGGTAATGTTTGGTTTACATAAAACATCGGTGAAGAATTTAAAATATCCGCCTCTTCTTTTGTTTTCACCTCCACATCTTTTAATGAAGTAGATGTTGCCACAAAAGGTCTTAAATTTGTTAATACAGGATTTTCTTTCTTTAGTTGATCACTAACTTTTACCGTGTACGATAACACGTGCGTTTTTTCTTGCGTTCCGTGTTGTGTTAATGTTTCTTCTAATCCTTTTGATTTGGATTTAACAGCTTCCACATCATCTTTAATCGAATGCGAAATCGTTGCAATACCACCTACAGCGGTCACTGTGATCGTTGTGCCTGCAGCAGCAATTTTAATCATTGTTGCTTTTTTATTCTTTTCAATTCTTACTACTGTTGCTTGATCCACATACTTTGATTGAAATTTTCCTGTTCGGTTTGTTGTATATTTTGATTGAAATTTTCCAAGCGATTGCGTGGTCATCCTAATCATTCCCCTCTTTTTTTATTCTTTGTTTTTCCTTTTTCGTCATTATACTACTTTTTTTAGATTTTTTTAGATTTTTTTCTACTTTTTTCTATTTTTAGATTATAATACACAAAAAGGAAAAATAATAAGAAAAAGGAGCTTGATAGTATGGCATCTTTATTAGAAAAATTTAAATTCGGAAGCACGGCAAAGTTAGCAGCGAAACTTATGGAATTAGAAGAAAATAAAAATTTTCTTCAACAACAAGAAGAGGAACTTAATAAGACAGAACAACGTTTAAAAGAAAAACAAGTTCGAATCGAAATCGTTCAACAAAAACGAAATGAATCAGAAGAAAAAGCGTATCAATTAGAACTAGATTTTTCTAAACGTCAACAAGCAGTCAAAGAAGCCGAAGAACAGCTACGTCTTTTAAAACAACAAGAAATAGAAGCAGAAAAGGCGTACATTAAAGAAAAAGAAGGAGTAAATGAAAAGGACCGTGAAATTGCTACTTTACAAAAAGAACTTGGGAAAGAAAATGTAGAGTTTGAAGAAAAATTAGAAAAACATAAGAAAGATGTACAAAAATATAACGCGCAAATTGAGAACCTTGAGAAAAAAGGAATTAACACAGATTTTTCTAGTTCAGAAAAAGAAAACATTGAACCTGAAGAACTTGTCTCTATTTCTTCTGTTGAAGAAATAGCTGTTTCAAAAGAAGAAGAAGAAAAAGAATTAACTCTTCCAATTGAAAAAAAATACGAAACAAGTGAAACAATTGTTCTTTCGCACATTGTATCTTTTCCTAATCTTTCTACTTTAAAATCTAATCTTCTTGATGTTTTTAACAATGTAAAACCTTTGCCACACACGTTAACAGATAATGGTTTAGGTGAAATTTTCTTAAAAATAGAATTTTCTTATCAAGGGGAAGATATTAAATTTTTCATTTCCTTACATAAAGAAACGAAGTCATTGTCGATTTCTTACTTAAATAAAACGACAGCGACTTTAGTTGATGTTGGGTCAGAAACAGCAGATGGCATTCTTATCAAGCAAGAATTTGAAGAAAAAACCATTAACGACATGCTATTATTAGCACTTCGAACAACGACAGTTTTAAAAATGTAAAAAAACTACGAAATAACTTTCGTAGTTTTTCTTTTGTGCTTTATGTTTCTTTTTTATCATATGTAGAAAATGTTCATTGAAACTCCTATGTATTCATTCTATGCTTTCTTTTCTACATCTACAAATTTAATTTTAATATTTTTGTCTTTCATTTTAAAGAAATCTTCAATTGCCTGTTCTGTTCCTTTTTGTGCCATTTCTTTCGTTTTTTGGTCCACTTCTTTTAATGTACGTTTTTTTAAATCTTTGTATAGTAATTGACGGTCTTTATCTGTAAATTCTTTCGTTAATTTAATACGTCCTTTTTCCAAATCTGTTTTATCAATTGCTTCAATTTTCATTTCATCATACGGCATTTCAAAACCTAAACGACTAACAACAGGTTTTTCTATTTTTACAACCCCTGTTTGTTCATTTACAGAAATAACATGTAACGGATTCTTTTTAGCATCTAACCCATATTTTGCTGTATAATATCCTGTTTGAAAATACTCTCTTGTAACTGTATTCGTTGCTTTTTGTTTAAGTCCATTCCAAATCCCTACAAAAAATCGTTCTGTTACACTTGAATCAGCACCAATTTCAGTAAGTTTTAATTTGAATGCACTATCTTGATATTTGTGTTCTTTTTTTGCTTTCACTTCTTCCCCAATCAATTTCACTACACTTTTTGAACTCAAAATAACGGTTTCTTTATCGACAATACTTTGATTTTTCACTTTTGTATCAATCGTTACTTTTTGTTCTTTGTACTCATCTTTCGGATTGAAGTGTTGATACACTTTGAGTGTTCCAAAACCTCCTACAGCTAATAATCCTACTGTTGCAATTGTAATAACCATTGTTTTCACTTTTGGCAATTTCATTTTCCTCTTCTCCTTTTTACTGTTTTTTCTTTATTTTAGAATATATTACAGAATTGTCAAATATTTTTTTTTAATGTCGAAAAAAACCTAAGAAAATCTTAGGCTTTTTTATTTCGTTTGTTTTTTAAATATCCTATTCCCACGACCGCTATCATCACAACAAGTGCTAATCCATATTTAATCCATCCATATTCATGAAAGAAATCAGAAATCCCCCAAACTGGCTCTTCTACCATCATTTTCATCGCTGTCCATGCAAGTACAGCTGAACCGATGTAAATAATCACAGGAAATCGTTCAATCCATTTTAAAATAAGCGTACTTCCCCATACCATAATTGGGACACTAATTATTAAACCAAGAATAACTAATATCATATCTCCATGAGCGGCTGAAGCAACTGCTAATACGTTATCAAGACCCATCACCGTATCTGCAACAACAATCGTTTGAATCGCTGCAATCATGCTTTTTCCTGCTTTTACATTCCCATGTCCACCATCATCCACCACTAATTTATAGGCGATATATACCAATACCAACCCTGCTGCTAAACGAAGTCCTGAAATTTCTAGTAAATACACCACTACCCCTGTTAATATCATTCGTAAAACAATCGCACCCACCGTTCCCCAAATAATTACCTTTTTTTGTTGTTCTTTCGGTAAATTCCTTGCTGCAAGACCAATGACAATGGCATTGTCTCCTGCTAACACCAAATCAATAACAACAATCGTCAATAAAGCAAGTAAAAATTCTGTCATGTTCATTCCCCCTATTTAAATAAAATGTGTAACAAAAAATGACCTCTGCATTGAGCAAAGGTCATGTTCATTACAAAACGAGACCTTTGCTTTTTAACACGTGTTTAAAAAGCAAAGGTCTCGCTAACAACAAATGTTGCCGATAAAGCCGATGGTTTCCCATGTAATGACGACTATATCGCTTACTAGCTACTCCCCTTTGGAGTTATGTACAGGATAATGTTTTTTTATCCCTTGTCAACTACTTTTTCGATTAATAAAAGAATTCCTTTTTTTTATAAAAAAAACTTTACCCCCGAAGGGATAAAGTTTTAAGCAGTTTCTTGTTGATCTTCAGGCTCAATGTCGATAACTAAATCCACAAATGGATCTTCGTCATTTTCAACAGCTATAGCGGTTGGTTCTGTTTTTGTTTCTTCCACAACAGTCTCAACAGGCTCCGCCTGTTGTTCTTCTACAGCGATAGGCGTTGGCTCTTCAACAGTTTCCGCCGTTGTTTCTGTTTTTACTTCAACAACTGGAGTTGTTGACTCTCCATTAAGTCTTGCAATATCAAATCCCATTTTTTCCAAGTCTCGCAATTGAGATTGTTCGTTTTTATAGAACAACGATTTTTCATACAACTCTGTATTAAATTCTTCTTTCGCATTATTAAAATGCTCTTGTTGTTGTTCTGTTAATTTACTCAATTTTACGACCATTGCCGTATAATTGGTATCTTGATTTCCTCCTGAGCGTTTTATTTTAAATGGTGTTTCATGTAGTTCATCTTTATTTTCTTTAATTACTTCGATAATTGGTTTAGCATGTTTCCCTGCTAAATCAAATAAAATTTCTTCTCCTGTTTCTAAATCATATCCACCTAATAGAACGCGAGGTTTTTCTTCAAAACGATTGGAGTAACTTCTGATTTCTTTATATTTGTCTTTGTCTCCCTGTCTCCAAAACGTAGCCGCTTCTTTAATTAACACTTCAGCCGCTTTATCATATAAATCTTCTTCGCCTTTCATTTTATAACATGCGTGTGGGCGAATTTCCGTTTCAAAATCACTGTGTGATTTATACGTGTAGATACCCGTTTGGACATTTGGAAAACGAACCAGCATCGTTTCTCCATCTTTTAAGTAACGCTTCGAACTTTTGTTCGCTTCACCTTGGTTTTTGTTTTGATCTTTTTTTCCTTTTCTATCCGCATTTTCCATCTCAGTTTCAAATGCATCAAGTCCTAAATTATTCATCATCTTTTGTACCTCCCTGAAATTTTTGGTCTTTCTTATTTGTTACACTTCTACTCTATGCGCAAAAAAACCAAAATATGACCAAAAATAAATTTTATTTACATTTTTTTATTTTCTTGTATAAATCAAGAAAAAGTAAAGGAGTGAATGATATGAATATTATTTTTCTTGATATTGATGGAGTCTTGGTTTCAAGTAACCATTTGCTATCAAACGGAAGAAATCGAGAAGATTTTGATCCACAATGCGTGCAATATTTAAATGAATTATTACAAAAAACAGAAGCAAAAATCGTCATTTCTTCAAACTGGAGACGAATTTATTCCTTAAATGAATTACGTTATCTATTTCGAAAAAACAACATTCTCGACCGCATCATTGGTGTAACCCCTTTTTTTAATTTAACAACAATGAGAGGAGACGAAATCCAAGCTTATCTTTCCAATAGCAAAGAAAAAATTAGAAATTTCGTTATTTTTGATGATGAAGAGAATATGCTAAATTTATCTACCCATTATATTCAAACTGATTTTCAAGTAGGGATTCAAAAAAAAGACATTGAACAAGCCCTAGCATTTTTTACAGGTGATTTATAATTCTTTTTATTTTCAGAATCTACTTTTTATTTATTTTTTTGATGAAAGCCTTCACATTTTTCTTTTTTTACGGTATGATTATACCTTACAAGGAGGGATTTTTATGTTAAGTTGTTATGAATGCAAACATGAAATGGTATTAAAAAAAGGAACATTTACTCATTTTTTATTTCATAAACCTGTCACATTACATAATGTACCGTATTATCAATGTACCCATTGTTCCAATAGTTTTTATCAATCGGACCGAAAAGTAGAAGTTAAATTAGAAGAAACGTTAATTAAAGGATTATCTGAAGCTGATTTTGAACAATAAAATGTTATTTAAAGCGAAACGCTTTAAATAACATTTTTTATTTTTTTCTTCCTTTTATTTCTTTTTATAGTAAACTATTTTTATATGTATAAAAAGGAGGAAACACCATGTTTTTTGGACTTTTAAGTTTTACTCTTATTTCTTTTATTACCAGTGGTTTGTTTTATTACAAACACAATGTATTGTATGGAAGTATTGCCGCAGGCGTAGGCGTATTATTTTTAGTCTTTACACTTATTTATTACATACGTATGCACAACAAAGGAAAAAAACTTGATTGCGTACCTGATTGTGCACCTGATTGCGTTCCAGACTGTGATGATATCCCTGGTTTGAAGCATTTAGACTGTGACGGTCCTGATTGTGATTGCGGAGGTCCTGATTGTGGATAAATTAGGAAAAATTTTATCCATCGTTCCATGCCATCGAAAAAAAGAAAGATGTATTCATATTAAAGGACAACCCTTTCCTTTATGTGCTCGTTGTATGGCAGCATTACTTGGCTACTTAGGTGTACCTTTTTGTTTGTTCTTGATTCATAATTTTACTTTTTCCATCTTTTTAACGGGAATTTTTTTGTTATTTCCCCTTATTATTGATGGTTACACACAACTAAAAGGGAACCGAGAAAGCACGAATCGTCTGCGCATTCTAACGGGATTATTATTTGGAATCGGGCAATCGATTTGTATTATATCGATTTGTCGTTTACTACTGACATTATGAAAAAGAAAAAGCAATTCAATATGAATTGCTTTTTTTGATGCAAAAGCTAGATTATTTTCTTCCTTGTTTTTACAATAACTAAACAAGGAGGGATTTTTTTACTATGATACTCGACCGAAACTTCGTTATTAGTGCTTTAAAAGGCACTATTCCTATTAATCAACCTGACATTCACGGATGCCCACCTTTAATTACAGCGCTTCGTTTAGATGAAAAAGAATGGGTTATCAAACTTCTCAAAAAAGGAGCCGACCCTAATATTACTACTTCTTTAGGAAGCAACCCACTACTCGTTTCTATGAATACAAAAGAACCTTTTCATTATTTACGTTTACTTTTGTCTTATGGTGCTTCTTTTAGCATGACTTATGTTCATGACACAACCCCTTTTATTGAACTTTGTTTTCGATGTCAATTTCAAAGCGCTCTTTATTTACTTAAAAAAGGGTTTGATATTAACACAAAAAATAGACAAAATGAAACAGCGCTTCATTACTTTTGCAAACATCCGTATCGCATTTCCCATATTAATGTGATTGAATTTTTACTGCATTACGGCGCCGATCCAACCATATGCAATCACAAAGGTCAAACTCCTCTTTCATTGCTTTTTGATTACCAACATTATCAATATTTACCAGTTTTTTATCCTCATCTTCTTCGTTTATCTCTTGCTGATCAACAACGAGTTAAAAAAGAACGACTCCGTTTATTAATGCGCGATGATCAAAAAAATAACCAAGACTAGAATCAGTCTTGGTTATTTCACAAAGCTGTAACGGAAAATTGTATCACGAATTGTATTTAAACGGTCGATTTCATCTTCAAACTCATTATCATGTTTCTTTTCTTCTTTTACAATAAATTCAGCAATTGAATCAATAATAGAGTTTTTGATAAATGCTTCCGCTTCTTCTTCATTTTGATATGTGGCATGGTCTAAATTAATTTCAATTTTTAAATGAAGACCATCTTCTTGTTCTTCTACATCCCATTGTTTTGATCCATTTTCTTGTCCCATGGATACAAATACAGGCTCTTCCACTACAAATCCAACTTTTGGATTTTTATTTTTATTGCGTTCTTTCTTTTCTTCTTTATCTGCCTCTGGTTTTTCTTCTTCTTCTATTTCGGCAGGCACAGCTTGATATGCTGCTTTTTCTTTTTCTTCCTCCGATTTTTTACGTGAACCTTTTGAAAGAAAACTAAATGTTTCTTCGTTAAGCTCTAAATATTGGAAGAAGTCGTACGTTTTAATGACTTTATTCAACACTTTTGATAAATGTTGCATTTTGTTTTCATATTTTGAAAAGACTTCTTTATTTGTTAATTTCGCGATTTTTGAAATAAGATCATCTAATACTTCTTCTACTACATACTCTTGCATTAATTGGAATTCTTCGTTATCGCGCATGAAATCTGTTTTGTGAATATCTGTTGGGAAATCATCTAAGAAAATTTCACCTGTTAAACGCGCTAAACTTGTATGTGCTTGACGATTTAATAAATCATTGGATTTAATAATACGATTGTGGTTAATGAGATCAAACCCGAATTTCCAGTTTGTTCCCGCTGTTAGCATCGCACCCGCCCAACCATGCACGCGTTTTCCGTTAATTTCAAAATCAAATTCTTGGTAATAATCTTCAAGCAACTCAACATGATGCGGCTTTACTTTTCGACCGTTTACCGTAATAACCACTTGACCTTCACGAATAAAGTGCTTGTACGTTTTTCCGATTTGTTCGTGTAAACGTTCTTCTAATTTTTTTACATCACCAAGTCGAACGGTAATATCTTCAATTTTAATTTTTGTTCCGTGTTTGTCTTTCTTTTCTTTCTTAACTAAATAATCGATTTCCCATTGTTTGAACTGTTCTACATCAAAGTTAATTTCCACTTTGTAGTCTTCTCCAATAGGAGATGTTTCAATTTTCGCTGCATTTCCTAAACCTAAAATGGCTACTTTTGCGCCTAAACCAAAACGTCCGATTTTTTGTCTTCCTATTTTTGCACTGTCCCCTAGACGGAAAAAGCGACCTGCTTTTTCTTCATCCATCCCGTGCCCATTATCTATAATTGAAATTGATTGATTCGTGCCTCGCTTATCAATTTTTATGTCAACATTTAATACTTGGTTGTCTATTTTAGCATCAATTGAATTATCGACTAATTCCATAATACGAGATAAAATCGTCCCGCTAATAGACGCCATCTTTTTCATAAGAGAAATATCAGGAACAATCGATGCTGTTGTTTGTTGTACATTTTTCGTCGTCAATATGATTTCCTCCTTTAACAACTTCCTTCATATTTAATTATATAGCACATACGACCTGGGCGAAACGTTAAAGTGTTTCCATTGCTGGATAATAAAACAAATTAAACCATCCATTTCTTCATTTCTGTTCCCTTTTTCCCCCTTTATAAACCTTAATTTCACCCTATTTGAAAAAATAGGAGAAAACTTGTACTTTTTTACAAATACTACTTGAAACTATACCCCTATTCCACTAGAATAAACCTACCGTTTTCTTTTACATTTTCGTTACAAAAAAAACGAAAAACGTCACAATAGAGGAAATTCATGAAAGAAAATGGAATAATTCATAAAACATTTCAAAATTTTTCTTGAATCATTACCCAAAATTTCGTATAATAAACCTAGATAAAGAAATTTACAAACGTGTTACAAACACGTTACGGTCAGGGGATATTCATTCATATGAAAAGAAATTGGGATCAACTTACTAAAAACCTTATCCAAGAGCATTGGGGATTAAATCTTCATATACCGATTAAAATAGACGGAAGATTAACCACTACGCTCGGTACGTATGTTTTCAAAAGAGAAAAAAAACGAATCGTACCTTTATATATTACCCTTTCTAAAGATTTTGTTACATATGCGGAGGAAGAATTAATTATACATATTTTAAAGCACGAACTTTGCCACTTTATTCTTTCTCAACAACAATTGCCTTTTGACGATGGTACTGAAACGTTTGAACGAGAACTTCTTCGTATTCATGCCTTACCTAGCCGTTCTGTAAGCGTCGAGTATCGCATTCATTGCACAAGATGCCAAACTACTCTTCCGTTTTCAACAAAAAAAATTGTGACTCATTACCTCAAAAGCAAAAAATGTTCATGTTGTGATGATTTTTTTGAATATTCAGGCGTTTTTTATAAAAAGATCGTCTCATAAATCGAAAAGCCATAAGGGCTTTTTTTCTTTTTATAGAGGAAAGACTCTTTTTTTCTTCCAATTACATATGGTACACTTAGTAAAAAATGTATAACTGAATAAAGGAGAGGTTTTATGTCCAAAACCAGCAGTTCCGCATTAATCAAAGGAACGATTATTTTAACGTTAGCTACGACCATTTGCAAAATCCTTGGATTTATTTATGTGGTCCCTTTTACTGCGTTAGTGGGCATACAAGGAAACATTTTATTTGAATATGCCTATAAACCGTATATTTTATTGTTAAGTATCGCCACTGCAGGCATTCCCATGGCAGTATCAAAATTCGTGTCAAAATACAACGAACTTGGCGATTATCGAACAGGACAACGCTTGTTTCGTTCAGGTTTACTGATCACGACATTCACAGGACTCCTATCCTGCGCTGTTTTGTTTTTTCTTGCTCCAACGATTGCTGATTTTTTAATTAGTGATAATGATTCAACAGGGAACTCTGTGAAAGACGTTGTTTTTGTTATTCGAATGGTGAGCTTTGCTCTTATTGTTGTTCCTCCTATGGCAATTGTTCGCGGATTTTTCCAAGGTCATCAATCTATGGAACCCACGTCATATTCTCAAGTTGTAGAACAACTTGTCCGAATTTTATTTATTTTAGTAGCTGGATTTATCATTATACATATGTTAAAAGGAAGCATTGCGACCGCTGTTGGATTTGCTACATTTGCTGCTTGTTTAGGAGCCATTGCAGGAAGTGTCGTTCTTGTTTATTACTGGTTAAAACGAAAACAAGAATTCAACGAACAATGGAAAAAAAGTGTTTCATCCTCAAATGTCTCACTTCCTTCCATTTACAAAGAATTAATTTCATACGCTATTCCATTTGTTATTGTCGGACTTGCCATTCCATTGTTTCAATCAATTGATACATTCACTATTAACAAAGCGATGATGGCAACAGGTGCTAAACAAGTGGAAGCAGAAACCGTCAATTCCATTATTTCATTGGCTCAAAAAGTCATTTTAATTCCTGTTTCACTTGCAACAGCGTTTGGCTTAACATTAGTCCCAGCTATGACGAAAAGCTATACGGCTAAAAAGTTCGATGAATTAAAAGACCAAATGACAAAAACCTTTCAAGTTATTTTCTTTTTAACGATTCCCGCTTCTATTGGTTTAATGGTTTTAGGTACTCCCGCATTTGTTACGTTATTTGGTTTGAAAGATTCAGCTCAGGGAGGATTTATTTTATCATGGAGCGCACCGACTGCTATTTTGTTTTCTCTTTTTACCGTAACAGCTGCTATGTTACAAGGAATCGATAAGCAAAAATATGCTGTAGGAAGTTTACTTCTTGGATTAGTGGTGAAACTAATCTCAACGTATTGGTTTGTTACACAATTTGAAGGTGTAGGTTCTATTATCACAACGGATATTGGCATGCTTGTTTCTATCGGGATTAATCTTTATTTATTGAAAAAATATGTACATTTTTATTTTTCGTCTATTTTACGAGAATTATTCATCATTTTACTTTTTTGTGCGATTATGTCGATTTGTGTATGGATTACCACCACGATTCTTTCTAGCTTCTTTACACCATCTTATGTTTTCTATATTCTTTGTTTAACATTGGGTGCTGCAATTGGTGGAGGTATATATTTTGTTCTTAGTATTCGCCAAGGAATCTTTTTTCATGTATTAGGGAACCGTTTTTCATTTTTACAACGATTTAAGAAAAAACCACAGTATTAATTCTGTGGTTTTTGCATATTTTACTATTACCTTTATTTAATGCCAACAGAGATTACTCCGCCGAACTTATCAACCATCACTTTTAAGTTTTTGTTGTAATTGTGAAGTTGTTGAAGTTTTTGTTTTCCATCTAAATTATGAAAATATTCCACTTCACTTTTTAACTTTTCAAATTCAACAATTAATTGAGCAACTTGTTCTTGAAGTGCATTGTTTTTAATTTGCTCGTTTTCTAATTCTTTTTTATAAAAAGCAATTTCAGATTTCATTTCTTCGACTTGATCTTTGTTGTTCTCTACACCTTTCATAGATAAATCTAGTAACCCTTTAATAAAAGGTGTAACATTTACGCCCATTTCGTCTGTATTGTTAATAAAAGAAGCCATCATAGAAACAACATCTAATTCTTCTTGAACTACTTGTTTAGGTTGTTCTTTTACTTTTTTTGCACGTGGTTTAGATACTTCTTGTTTAGATTTAGATACTTCTTTTTTCTCTACTAACTTGTTGTAATATTGAAACGAAATAGATGCTTCTTTACGGTTAATTAAAATATCTTCTAATTCAGAGAATACACCGTGCTTTGTTTTGTTTCGTTTAGTTGTTGGATCTACTTCACGAAGACCGTGTTCTACATAAAACACAATTAACTGATTTTCACCATTTGACCACATTTTTTTGCCACTTCTAGAAAATAAACCTTTCTCTTCATCCATCTTCCAAATACCAATTGCATTATAAACATGAATCCAGTTTTCATAAGAAATACCTGTTTGTTGAGAAAGTTGTTCTAAATAAAGCTCAACATCTACCGTTTTTTCTTCAAATACGATTTCTTTGATTTCTAAGACCGCTTGTTTTAATGTTTTCATCTATGTTTTCTTCCTTTCAAAGTTAAGTTATCTTGTTATCTTTACAACGTCATCTTAGCAAACTCTTAACTAAAGTACAACGTAAAAGACTTGGAATAAAAGATAAATTTTGTCATTTTAATTAGTTTTCATAGGAAACATTCTCTTTTTATCGAACCTTTTGATAGATACATATACAGGAGGTTACGTGGATGAATGCATTTTTTTCCTTTTCTTTAGCTTGTTTATTTCTTTTCATTGGTACAGTTATTCCGTTTGTTTTCTATTTTCGTCACAAAATCGTACTAAAAAGAAACCATCAATTATTTCTTAAACGTAAGCAAAAAGTAGAACTTAAAACCACCCTTCTTGTTCTGACCGATTCGTTAGAAAGTCTTCCAGATGAAGCGTCTGTTCTATTATCGTCTATTTTAGATAAGTTAGAAAAAATGGAAATACATACAGAAATTCAAACTCATTTCATTGAAGAATTAATTAATCGTTTACAAACGTATTCAGCTTCAACTTTACTTGAATCTTTGCACCAAATTGATCATCGTGTCGATTCTCTTTTTCATTCACATTCTTCAATAACGTCTTGAATTAAAGAACTTTGTTTAACTTCAGTCCATTTAGTTAAAAGTAGTTCTTTTTCTTTTGGATACCCCATTACATCAAACCCTTCCTTGTTTTTAAAAAGAGAGATAAAACGCTGCTTTTTCCAAAAAAATTCACATTCATCACACGCACTTAAGAACACAACATACTGCTCTCTTTCGGCAATCGTTTGAATAATATGTACAAGCTTCTTGCTGATTTTTTTGCCACGAAATGCTTGAGGTAATCGCAGTAGTCCTATAAACAGTACCCGTTTTTTACCATCATAAAACAAATCAAGCACTTTATTATCTGCTGCTAAACCTGGATCGTACATTTTTTCTTTCGTTAAAAAAGAAATACGATTTTTCTCCTCTTTTATATCCACAGCTAACGTTTTTTCTACAAACAAACACAAAAGTTCTTGTACTAATTTTTCTTTCATTTTTTTCCTCTCCTTTCTTTTATATCATACCACTTTTTGATAAAATCAGTGGATTTTTACATAGGAAAAACCCTTTCTGCCTCTAACTTTTTAAATAGACTATTCATAAGGAGTGATAACATGGTCAATCAATACGTACAGATTGCATCAGGGATTCTTTTAGGAATTTCCGTCCTTGTCATCATATATGCTGGATTTAAATACGCAACAAGTCAAGGAGACCCAAGAGGAACTGAACAAGCCAAATTGCAAATATTAATAGGGGGATTAGGTATATTTATTTCGATGATCGGAACCATTATAGGATCCGTTCTATCTAAAGCTTCTTCTTCTCCTGTTCATTCCGTCCATTCTGACAAAGATGGTACTTTTGCTCTCCTCTCTCTATTATTAGGTGTTTTTATCGTGATTCCACTTATTAATTTCATTACAAGAGTTATCGTAAAAAGAAAAGATAAAAAAACGGCTGTTCCTCGTATTTCTCCGAAACCTTCTCTTACATTAGAAAAAAAAGAAGCTATTGATGAAAGCATGCAAACATTTTTTTCTTCTATCTTTTCTACTATTGGTTCTTTAGAAAAAGAACTCACTAAAGGAGATATTGAACAAAAACATATTTTACATAATTTAAAACAAGATACTGAGCGATTACTTCATTCTTTTACAAACTTATCAAAAGAGAAAAAAATCTCTTATGATCAAAAAGTAATGGAAAGACTTCAAAAAATTGAGCATACTTTACAGGTTCTTCAAGAAAATTTAGAAACAAATAATATTCTTCAAGTAGAAAAAATATTGTTATTAATTGATGAACGTTATCAACATGAAAAGTCGCATTAAGCGGCTTTTTATAGGTAAATAGGAGGAAAAATATGAATAAAAAAGATCTTCGTTTTGTTTTAGATACATTAGCTTCCATGTATCCTCACGCATTTTGTGAATTAACACATTCCAATGCATTTGAATTAACCATTGCTGTTGTGTTGTCTGCACAGTGCACAGATAAAAAAGTAAACAGTGTTACGAAACATTTATTTCAAAAATATCAAACACCTCAAGATTATTTGAATGTAACGGTTGAAGAATTAGAAGAAGATATTAAAAGTATTGGTTTATTTCGTTCAAAAGCAAAACATATCCAAGGACTTTGCCAATTACTACAAGATCATTACGATAATCAAGTTCCAAATACAAGAGAAGAATTAGTTAAATTACCAGGAGTGGGAAGAAAAACAGCGAATGTTGTCATTTCAAATGCATTTCATACACCAGCTATCGCGGTCGATACGCATGTTGAACGTGTGACAAAACGATTAGGGATCTGTAAAGTTGATATGAATGTGTTAGAAGTTGAACAAACATTAATGAAGAAAATACCAAAAGAGGAATGGACACAAACACATCATCGACTTGTGTTTTTCGGTCGCTATCATTGCAAAGCACAAAAACCATCATGTGTAACGTGTCCGCTTTTAACGATTTGTCCATTTGCAAAAGGGTGAATAGGAGCAAGAAGACACACTACCCCCTGACAAAAGAGAGTAGGACTGTGCCATTTCAAAATTTGCAAAACGGAGCCACAGTGTGCATTTCGACCATATTGTACTGAATTCATACACGATTTCGTGCATATTCAAGCCACCCAGGTGGTTTAATTTACTAGCCTCGTCACCACAACGAATACAATATGCTACCTGACCAAAGTCAACCGACGGGATATTCTTATCTACATCGCTTTACGCGATACATATAAGATCTGGGAAATAGAAAGTCCCTTTAACGGACGACATTCCGATCGGTTAATCGGAAGCGAGTTAGACGGGAAACTCTACACATTTATTACGTCTTTTTTTTGACGACACATGCCTTCCATGCGCCGTCAAGGCACTCTACCAGTGATATAAACAAAAAACCTGCTACCGTCCTCTATAAGCAGCCGTAAGACTGGTTATGGAACAGTAACAGGTTTTAAGAAGTGAAAATGAAGTAGAATAAATTCACGTACACAAAAAGCCATTCTCTTTGTACGTTAAAAAATATTCCAAAAAGTTTTCCGAACCTCTTGCAGGATTATCAAGCTTTTCTGTATAATAAGGTATATACCTTAATTTTTTTAAAAAGCCTGACGGATCCAACCTGATACCGTGCCCTAGACGGTGTTAGAAGTGAAATGAGCGACCAACTCGGTTTCACATCTGTTAGGTTTTTTTATGTTGTTATCTTAGTATTTAAAAGAAACACAACATATCCTTTTTTTCATCTTATCATATTTACGGAATGTTTGAATACAACTTTTTTTAGGAAAAGGCAAAAACATCATTTTTTATGAATTTTTATAGAGGGTTTTTCCTCTTTTTTGTTAATATTTATATCAGTTGGTTAATTTTTTTAAAATGAGTCGTATAAGTTTCAAAAACCATTTGGTATTTTTTACTTGGTCCGCCAAAGCAAGTAAAAAAGTTGAGATGCCAACTCAACCTAACCAAATGGTTTTTTGATGTAAAAAAACGCGATATTTATCGCGTTTTTACATGTACATCCCGCCATCTACTGAAATTGTTTGACCCGTAATGTATTTGGCATCGTCACTTACTAAAAATTTAACTGTTTTCGCTATATCTTCAGATTGACCTAATGCGCCTAATGGAATACTTTTTAAAAGCTCTGTTTTCACTTCTTCTTTTAACACATGCGTCATATCTGTTTCAATAAATCCAGGTGCAACTGCGTTGACTGTGATATGTCGTGAAGCAAATTCTTTTGCCATCGTTTTCGTCATACCTATCACGCCAGCTTTTGCTGCTACGTAATTTACTTGTCCAGTATTTCCTGTTAAACCTACTACAGAAGAGATGTTTACGATTTTTCCGCTTCGTTGTTTAAACATCCATTTTGCTGCAGCTTTACTGCATAAAAAGACACCTTTTAAATTGGTATCAATCACATCATCCCAATCATGTTCTTTCATACGCATCATCAAGCCATCACGCGTAATTCCCGCATTATTAATTAAAATATCAATTTTACCGAATTCTTCAATCGTTTGTTTAAATAGTTCTTCTACTTCTGCTGACTCCGAAACATTTCCTTTTACAACCAGCACTTTTACACCTAATTGTTCAATATCTGTTTTTGTCGCCAGCGCCGCTTCTTCATTTCCTGCATAATTTAATACGATATGCACTCCTTGTTTGGCAAGTTCAAGCGCAATCGCTTTTCCAATTCCTCGACTCGCACCTGTAATAAGGGCAACTTGATCTTTTAACATGTTGTTTCCTCCATTTTTTCAATTGTTTCTTGTAGCGAAACTGAATCAGAAATCGTATAAACCGTTACACTACGGTCAATTTTTTTAATTAATCCAGCTAATACTTTACCCGAACCAATTTCGACAAATGTTGTTACACCTTGTTCGATCATATAACGAACACTATCTTCCCATAAAACAGACGAGTACACTTGTTTAAGAAGACCATCTTGAATTTCCGATGCATCTGTCACCGCTTGAGCAGATACATTTATTACAACAGGGATGGCTGCGTCATTAAAATTTGAAGTTTCTAAAATAGGTTTTAATTTATCACTTGCAGGTTTCATTAATTCAGAGTGAAAAGGACCGCTTACTGGAAGTGGAATCACTCGTTTTGTTCCTTTTTCTTTTAATACTTCTGTTGCTTTTTCAACACCTTCTACAGTTCCAGAAATAACAATTTGACCTGGACAATTATAGTTGGCTACTTGTACGCTCATTCCAAGCGCTGTCACACTTTCACACACTTCTTCAATTAATTCTCTTTCTGCCCCCATTACAGCACTCATGGCACCTTGTCCAAATGGAACAGCTTCATTCATATACTCACCGCGCTTATGCACGGCGTAAACTGCTTCTTGAAATGATAATGTACCAGCAGCAACAAGTGCTGCATATTCACCTAAACTATGACCTGCTACAAAAGCGGGTCGAGGCAAACTTTTTTTCGCTACTTCATATAAAGCAATGCTCGTTGTCACAAGCGCTGGTTGTGTGTTAGATGTTAATTTCAATGTATCTTCAGGACCTTCAAAACAAATACGTTGTAAATCATATCCTAACGTTTCATTGGCTTGTTGAAAAATTTCATTTGCCTCTTTATAGGTTTCGGTTATTTCTTTGCCCATTCCAATATGTTGAGATCCTTGACCAGGAAAAACAAATGCTATTTTACTCATAAAAAACATCCTTTCTTAAATATAATGACTAGGTACTTCTTTACATTTTTTTCTCTTTTCCCTTCCTCCTTGTTGTATAATAGTACTAATAAATACATAAAAGAAAGGAAGAGAAAATGATGCATTTTTTTTGTACAGCCAAACAAGTAAACGAGACAGATATTATAATTGGTATAGGAGAATTAATAGCAAAAAAATCGGCGAAATTTTACAAAGAAACCATGACATGTCGCTCGACGAAACCTGAACATATTCAATTGCTTGCCATTTTTAAAACGTTACGAAAAATAGAAGAATTAGAGATTGAACAAGCCTTTATTTATCATAATGCTAACGCATTTCAAACAAAAGATTTAAAAAAATCAAATCATTATGGTCAACTTGTAGCGATTCAAAAACGAGTAGAACGAATGAGAAAAAAAGGATATCGTGTTCAATTTCATTTATTTAAACAAAAACAAGGGAAAAGAATTGTTGGTTTACGTGATCGCACACATGCTTATATTAATAAACAACTAAAACCATCTAAAATTGTTCCTATACGATCTACTCTTTCTGTAGAGTCTCATCCAGAAATTACTTTTAATACCAAACTTAGTAGTACAAAACAAGTATTAGAACAGCATAAAAAAGAAAATTTTCATGTTTTAGTCGATCAATACAATCATGTTATTGATTATTTAACACCAAAACAGATTTCTTCATTAGTCAAAAAGAAAAAAGTAAGAAAAATTAATGAGTATAGTTATCGACATAGCGATTATACCTACGAAACACATCGAGAAATAGCTTGGTTAAATGTAAAACAATTACATGTTTCTAAATGGAAATTAAAACTAGATAGTTCTCTTCCTTTTTCTCTGCGTCAGTACACAAAAATGTTAACACATGACGGCGAAACTATTTTTGTATTAACTAAACAAGTAGCGGAGACTTTAGTAAAAGAAGCATGCGCAAAATATATTACATCTAAAAAAGATATGATTCTTCTTTTATATACTGCTAACGAACTTCGTTCATTAGTTTTAAAACGAGACAAACTCACTTGTGGCTATTGCCGAAAAAAAACCAACATTACATTGGAACATGTTCATCCAAAAGTCAAAGGCGGATTAACAACACCTAAAAATTGCATTGCCGCTTGTAGTAATTGTAACAGCACTAAAAGTGATCGAGATATTAAAGAATATTATACGTTTTTAGTCGAAAAATCTAATTCGTCTAAAGCGAATTGAAAGCAGGAATTTTCCCTGCTTTTTTCTTTTTTGTTTTATAATAAGAAAAAAGAAAGAAAAGGAGAGAACAAGATGAGTAAATTAAATGAATTAATTGGAAAAGAAATTATTGATATCGAAGGAAATGAAAAAGAAGTCACGTTTTATTTAGCTCACGATGAAGTGCTTAAGGTAACATCAGATGAATTGTTCGGTCCTTCTAGTTATTTAAATCACTCTTTTTTCGATCTTGGTCTTAGTAAAGAAGTGACATATGTAAGTGCTTTAGAATACGATTATTTTTTTCGCATAGAATTTCCAGATCAAAACTTTTTTATTAAACAAGTTGGCGCTAAACGTATTGATGAGACCAGAATGAGTGCAAATGGAAAAGAACTAGCGATTTTTTTTACCGATCACGGTGATAATTTCCATTCTCTTTATTATTACTTAGAAAACAATGAATGGAAGTTATTAGAACTAGCAAGTATGGCAACTTTAAAAGAACATCCATTTTTAAAAACAAATGACCTTTTAAAAGAACCAAAGTACCGTTTAAAAATACTTTCAGGTGAGTATGCTTATAGAGGAGAGGAGTAATTATGAATCCGTTTCGTGAAATGATTGGAAAACTGATAAAACATGCAACAATTTTCAAGGATAGAATTGAATTTTATGATGAAAAAAATATTCAATCAATCGTATTTGTAAACGATTGTTTTTGTCCTATAAGCTCTTTTTTTAAAAGTCATCCCAATGAATTTTCAAATTCTTTCATTAAAGATGCTGTTTTAAAAGATGATGTTTATGAATTCACTTTGCAGAAAAAAATAAGAAAAAAACGCATGAATTTATTTTAGAACCCCATGGATTAAAAGAGATTATCGGAATAAATTCCAGCGAAGCGGATCAGAAAATCATGTTAGAAATATATGATTTTAACGGAGAAGTCGTTCACATTACGTATAAGTCATTGAATGGAATTTGGACACTATTAGAAGATGAATCTTATTGGGTTGATGATAAGGACTATTATTATTTATCTGAAGAAGAACAAAGTGAATATGATAGTGATTTTTCTTATCGTTTTAGTGCACTTACTAATATGTATCCTAAGATTGAAGACATCAATCTTCTGGAATATCCAAAAACGAGAGCAAGAATTTTAACAGGACAATGCACGAGACTATATTAAAAAAGTGAGCAAATTGCTCACTTTTTTTCTCTTCATTTAGATTAAAATCAATGAAACAAGAACGAATTGCTATTTCAGATTTTATTTTCTTTGATATAAGCAAGTGTATGTTTTGTTTCTTTTTCCATTTCTTCCGTTTTCATGAAAAACGCGTTACTTAAAAGCCATTCTTTTGATAGATCTTGTTCTAATTCAAGTGTATTTATCCATTTGTTATCAAAATCATTCTTTTTAAATTTTGAATGAATATACAATTCATCTTTCTTTATTTGTCGATAGTTATCAGTAAATAAATAATATACATTCATTCCTTCTTTTGTATGAATAAACAACAAACCCACTTGTTGTACGCAATCATAATAATGAGGATCATATATATACGCAACGCCATATGAAATATCTTTTTTTGAAAGTGTTTTAAGTTTAATTTTTTCATGTTCCTCAAAAAGACTTCTAATTGTTTTCATTTCATCTGAAAGTTCTTCACTTGAAAGAGTTAGTTGATTCATATTTCCCCTTCTTCCTTTTTCTTTTATTGTAGCAAAAAAACACGCTTTCGCGTGTCTTTTTTTAATCTTTTCCCAATTAACGCAGCGCGTTAATTGCTTTTTGATAATCATCTTTCCCGAAAATAGCGCTTCCTGCTACCAATATATCCGCGCCATAATACTCGCACATTTTCGCCGTTTCTTCATTAACTCCTCCGTCCACTTCTACAAGTAGTTCTTTATTATACGTTCGAAGTAAAGCCCTTCCTTGTTCCATTTTTCGCAGTACATTTGGAATAAATGTTTGTCCCCCAAATCCTGGATTTACTGTCATAAATAAAACCATATCTAAATCTTCCGCCACAGGAACCAACGTTTCAACAGAAGTACCAGGATTTAATGCAACGCCCGCTTTGATTCCTTTTTCTTTGATTTGATAAATCGTTCGATGCAAATGAGGACATGCCTCTTGATGAATAGTAATAATTTCAGGCTTAAATTCAGCAAACGCATTAATATATTTTTCTGGTTCAGAAATCATTAAATGAACATCTAGCGGTAATGTCGAGTATTTTCTTACCGCTTCCATAACAGGAAACCCAAAACTAATATTAGGCACAAATCGACCATCCATCACATCAATATGCAATAAATCGGCTCCTGCTTGTTCTACTTTCACTAACTCTTCTCGGATATGTCCGAAATCAGCAGCTAGTAAAGATGGTGCTATTTTATTCATAATTTCACTCCTTTTTCTCTTTACTTTTTTTTCAAATAAAAAGGAGAATCCTTATCTTCATTTTTATTGTTTTTCGTTTATAATAAAGATATCTTAAAAAAAGAAAGGATGATAGAAATGGCTTCTCTCGTCAAAGAAACGCCAAGTAAGGGAGCTCTTTTTTCATTAACCGCAGGTATAATTATTTTTCTTTCGTTAACTGGTTTATTTAGTTATTTAATTTATAATCATCAACCAACCAAAGAATTTCCATATTCAAGTGTACTTTTGATGACATTTTTTCTTTTTGGTCTTTTGTTTATGACATTTGTTTATGTACCTTATAAAGAAATGAAACAAAACCCTGTTTATCGTGTAAAAGGCTCTTCTCGTTCTTGGTCTAAGAAAAAAGTGGAACAAATGATTGAATCTCTAACATTTGAAGATGGACCATTTATTTATGATGTACGTATCAAAGAATGGAACGATACTCAATTTTCTCTTTTTTTATGCATGGAAATTGACTCATCAGATGTTATAGAAGAAAGCAAAGAAGTGGTTTTTCGTTATATTCAAGAATTGATTCAAAGTAAAATGGACTGCACTGTTACAGCTATTTTATTTGAAGTCATTTGTTTTGATCATGTTAAGAAAGGACAGTGAAAAATATGTTATCTTCTTTACTTGGTTCTCAAAAAAAGGTCAAACTTATGAATTATACCATTTCTGTCCCTTCGTCTCATTTGCATGAATTTGAAAAGAAAATGGAACAATTTATGAAATGGACGCAAATTCCCAACATAACAATCGATCATTATCAACAAGAACTTATGAAAGGAAAAATGATTGAATTAGTGGTACTAAAAGAGGAAGTTCCTTTACTTTTTATCTCTTTCATGGTTAATTTCCGTCATCGTTTACAAGCAGTGACACTTTCTTCAAGCACAACAAATCAACGATTAAACACTTATTTAAAAAAGAAATACAACGATACAAGTGTATTTAAATCGATAAACGAACCGAACTGGACTCTTCCAATTGAAGAAGCCTATAAACAAAGACTTACTTATTTATTTAAAAACGACTAACTGTCGTTTTTTTCTTATTCATGCTACAATACTACATAAAAGAGGTGAAAAAATGAAAAAATTAATGGTCTCGGGATATAAATCAGCAGAATTAGGCATTTTCAATCCAAAAGATCCTAAAGTTACGTACATAAAAAAAGCCATTGAACAACGGTTGCGCCGCTTCATTGAAGAAGGATTAGAGATGGTAGTAATCAGCGGACAACTAGGTGTAGAATTATGGACAGCAGAAGTGGTTATTGAATTAAAAAAAGAGTTTCCACAAGTAAAATGTGCCGTCATTACACCTTTTTTAGATCAAGAAAAAAAATGGAAAGAATCGACACAAGAATATTATTACTCCATCATTAATCAAGTCGATATTGTCACAACAACTTCGGACTATCCTTATGTAAGCCCGAAACAATTTCAAAACCGAGATCAAGCTGTTATGCAAAAAACCGATGGGTTATTTTTAGTGTATGATGAAGAAAAAGAGGGAAGCCCTAAATATTTAAAAGCCAAAGCCTTAAAATATGGAGAAAACCATCCATTTTCTTTTTATGAAATGGATTTTTATGAAATACAAGAAGTGGTGCAAGAAATCATAGAAGAAGAACAAGAAAACAACGCTTAATAGCGTTGTTTTTATTTTGAAATTAAATATACTCCTATTATTAATACACCTGTTCCTATTATTTGAGTTGCAGAAATATGCTCTTTAAACACAAAATATGCAGCAATCATGCCAAAAATATAACTAATACTTTGAAACGGATACGCAATACTTAACGGTATTTTAGAAAGGATAACAAGCCATAACATAGTAGCTAGTACGTATAGACAGCCTCCCGTTATAAACAGCGGAGAAAGCAATACATGAATAAATGTTTTGATATCCCAATGCGAAATACCCGTTACGGCTAGTTTCCAAAGTATTTGTCCACCAAGTAATAAGGTAATATTACAAAAAATTAATACATATATCATCTTTTTTCTCCTATTCTATTTATGTTAATATATTTTTTCTCTCTTTAGACATTTCCTTTAAAAAAAGAAGAGTTTCGTTTTATCTAAATAATTATTTTTATGACGCAAAAAAGTGAAAAAATGAAAAAAATTGTGCTATAGTAGGTGAGAAAAAAGGAGGGATTCCATTGAAAATTGCTTATTTTGAATTAATTGTCGAATTAGAAGATGTGTTAGAAAAAAAATTACGAGATGCATTAGGTCAGGAATACTCACTGTTTTTAAATCCTGAGGGAGATGCCTTACATAAATTAGAAGACGGGAACATTGATTATGGAGCGATTGAAATTTATCATTTATCTGAAAAGTTTTCTTCCACACAAAATAGCGAACAATTTTGGGAAATGATTAAAATGATTGAAAAACATGAAAAAATCAACAAAACGTATCGTTTTTTACAAAAAAAATTAAAGGATTCTTCTCCTGATTTATTTAATGAAGAATTAGATATCCCAAAAAGTTATCGAACATATTCAGAGTTCATTGTATCGTTTATCTTTATTTTTATTATCGGTTTCATTATTTTTCTTCTTCGTTAAAAGGGCTGTGATATAATAAAAATAGAACAAATAAAGGAGGAACTATAATGGGTTATACAACGATTTTTTCAGGAACATTCAAAATCAATAAACCATTAGACGATGAGACATTTCAGTTAATTAAAGAACTTGCCACAACAAGAAGAATGAAGCGAGATGAAACAAAATTAGAACATCTATACGGAAAAAATTTCGGAATAGAAGGGGAATTTTTTGTAGATGGAAAAGGTTCATTTGGTCAAGAAAGCGATGAAACTGTTCTAAATAACAACGCGCCACCTCGTACACAACCAGGACTTTGGTGTCAATGGACCGTTGAAAACGACCGAAAAACCATTACATGGGACGGAGGAGAAAAGTTTTATCAAGCAGATGCATGGATAAGTTATCTTATTGAAGCAATTTTAAAACCTCGTGGGTATATAGTGAATGGGAGCGTTAATGCCCAGGGAGATGATCCAGAAGATCAATGGAGCATCTTTGCAGTAGATAATGAATTATTTACAAAATTAGGTTGGTTAGAAGGGACCTCTCAACCTGATTCCGATACCTATTATGAAGAGGTAATGGAAGAATATAAAGAAATGTTAAAACAACAAGGGATCGATACAAATGATTTATTTTCTTAATGTTATTATGTTGCTATTTTTTGGCAACATTACATATAAGGAGGATGGCATGTGGAAGCTTCAAAGGCTGTTTTGATGGGCATTAAAACTGTAAAAGATAGTGGGAAAGTAAAAGATATGTACGATCGAAGACAAGTACAACTTTTTGCTTTTGAAATGGGGTTTTACGAAACTGCTAATTGGTTAAATCTTCATAAAGATGACTATTTCCTTTTATATCTTACAACAGACTGGGATAATGTATTATCACTTTATAAAAAAGAAGACGAGTAAATGACTCGTCTTTTTTATTGACAAATGTAACTTATTGCGATTAGTATAACCAAAAGGAAGGTGACTCTTTATGTATGTAGTCGGATTTTTTTCTCCTAAAGAAAAAGCAGGTGTTACAGAAACTGCTCTTTCTATTTACCATGAATTAAAACAGCACACCACTTTATCTCTTGCTTTTGTATCAAATGAAAAATTAGAAAAAGAACCTTTCAATCCAGATATGATTCATCCTTTTAAAACCCTCACTCCCGCTCAACAACGCAAACAAATAGATCAATTAAAATCAAAATTTGATATTGTTATTTTCGACGCTTCCAGTAAAATGACAGAAGATGTATTAAAACTATTACCCATTATGAACCGTTTATTTGTCCTTGGAGAAGAACATGTGAAATTTACAGAAATGCTTTATAAAGTACTTGAATTTAATCGTTTGTTTGATAAAAAAAGCAAAAAACTAGTTAATCAAGTACATAACCGTGGCGCTTTTATTGTGAATAACGCTTCTCAAAAAATTGGTTTTTCCAATGCGAAAGAAGATATCCATAAAGTATGCCATATGATCTACAACGATTATTTAAATTACTCTTTAGAACAAACTTTTTTTGAAAAATATAACACCCTTGTTAAAAAACTGCGTTCCTTTCCTTTAGAAAACATTGGACACGAAAGTTATAAACTAGGAATAGAATTTCAAAAATCTCTCCTTTTATCTAAATATATACAGCTTCGAATTGCCCTTGGTCAAGAAAAAGAACAAGCAGTTGAAGATATTTTATCGTTTGTTTTAGAGCATGAATACGATGAAGTGTTACAGTCTTTTCAACAAGAAATGAGTTTAGCCCAAATTTCTTTTCAAAAACCAGAATAATAAAAGGTGAATGAGGTAAAAAGAGCTAATATTTATTAACAACAGAGGAGGGATAGTATGAAAAATGATCCACATTCTTATCTTCTATTTAGTGAAGAAACGAATAAATATACATTGTTAAATCGTTTTTTAAATCGCCAACATATGTTTGAAGGTGAATACTCTATTTTACATAATTCTCATACACATGACGCTGTTTTTCTTTCTAAATTTTTATTTCATCATCAAAAACAACCGTTATTGCTTTTACCAAACGGAAACAATGACTACCTTAATATTATTAAACACGGAGAACGTTTTTTAGAAGATGATATTGAAAAACACATGGAAGAAAAACAACAAAAAAAACAAGAAGAAAACAAACATTTAAATATGGAACGAAGCATTGGACAGTTTCAATTACTTATTTTAAAAGAAATGATTCAAGAACAATTAAAAAGTATTCATTCCGAACCTACCCATTCTTCTTCAGAGCACCAAGTTACCCTTGGAAAAGAATTATCTCTTCAATGGGTTCTTCATACGATTAAAGATATCATCGAAAAAGGAAGTCAGTAAAAAAGCGAGCAACTGCTCGCTTTTTTTATCGTATTTGTGTCAACGTTAATAGTACTTTTCCATCTTGTTCTACTTGAATCAATCCTATTTCTGGATGATAATAAAGGACTTTCCCATCTCCTGTTTCAACTTTCACTACATTTTCAAATATTTTATAAGGCGTTTGTACCGTTTCAGAAGTAGATACAACTTTATGGGTTACATCGTCAACGATCCATTCCGCTCCAACGGTTACAGGAAGAGGAAGGAGCAATTTTTTATCTGGGGTTAAACTTTCTAAAAGATTTCCTTCCGTTGCGTCAGAAGAACGATAAATTGAATAATAACCCGTATCATCTGATTGATATATACTTGTTCCTTGTGTTGCATTTCTTGATTGCGCAATTCCTTCTTTAAAGTACAGGTATTCTTCTTCTACTTCAACTTGATTGATCATGTCTTCATATACATACGTCGTTTTTTCTTCAGGAATATAAGGCATATCTACAACATGACCTTTTACTTCTTCTACAGATGTTAATTCTTCTTCATTAAATGTCGCTTTAGCTGTATCTTCTACTAAAAGCGCCACTTCTACTGTGTACGAAGTTGAATTTCCATCGAGCGCAATTTCTTTTTCCCACGAAACTTTTTCTTTCTTTTCAATATTTTTTCGTTTTTCTTCTTTTATTTTTTCATTATAAACCGTTCGTCCGTTTGCATCTTTTATTTTAACATAAAACAATTCATGATTTTCTAGTGTAAGTGGAATCACTTTTTTTGATGTGTTTTCTACTTGAATTAACAAATGAAGCGCTCTTTCTTTTACTGTTGTAGATGTACTTACTTTTATGCCTTTATACAAAACAGGTTCATTGCTTTTCACTTCTTGTTTTTGTACTGGGATTTTTGGTTCTTCATTTTTTTGACAACCAGCAGCAACTAGTAAACTTACCCCCAGTACGACTATTCCTATTTTCTTCAACTAAAGTCCCCCTTATCAGTGTTTATCCATTGTTTTATCTTCTTTTGTTTTTTCCCTTTTTAGTTTTTAAAAATGAAAACTTGACTTTTTGCCCATTTGTGAGTATGTTCTTTTTGACGATTGAAAAGGGAGGAAGGTGAAAAAATGGGTTTTGTTAGTAAATTAAAGAAAAAGATTGAAAAGAAAAAAATCATGCTAAAAGACGGAGTTTACGTGGACATTTCAACAGATAAACTTCGACAAGATGTTGAATTTATTTTGCATAATCTCCCTAAAGATTTAGTAAAGGGAATTGAAATTATAGAAGGAATTTTCGACGTAGAAGCAGAACCTCATCAAATTATTGTAAAATCAACGATGACAACAATTGAAATTAAACGTCAAATCGGAAAATTTATTTTTCAGAAAAAACGATGGGAAAAACAAGAAGAAATTACACGAAAATTATTTGCAGAAGAAAAAGTCGATTTAGATATGTTTTTTGAAATCTATGAAACCCGCGATTATTTACGCGTATATGAAAATGTATGCATGGATGTATTTTCGGTTTATTATGGAAATGACTCCATGAATTTAGATGAAATTTCGATTGCCATTAACAGTTTATATATTAAAAACCTTACGGATAAAAATGTATCTAAAGAACAACAAAGTGAAATGGAATCCTTTATCAATGATTTATTTGATAATCAATAAGTAACCTTCAGACGATTGTCTAAAGGTTACTTATTTTTTTATACGTTTTTTTATTCTTTAATGGTATAATAAACCATATAAAAGGGAAAAGGGGAATAAACTATGTTTTCAATACATAAAAGCGACCAAAACGCTTCTCGTCAGTTATCTGATGCTTTATCTAAACGATTAAAAAAAGTAAATCAAGAAATTGTGGTGGTCTGTATCGGAACCGATCGTTCATCAGGAGATTCTCTCGGACCATTAGTTGGAACACATCTTTCTTCTTATGAAGGATTTAATGTGTATGGAACACTTGAATATCCTGTCCATGCCAAAAATTTAGAGCAAACATTAAATACGATTGATCAAAAACACCCAAATGCTTTTATCATTTCTGTTGATGCTAGTTTAGGAAAACTTGCAAGCATTGGAAAAATACAATTAAACGAAGGACCTCTCTTTCCAGGCAAAGGTGTTGGAAAGGAGCTTCCTGCAGTTGGGGATATTTCCATTTTAGGTATTGTAAATAAAGAAGGTATCGATGCATTTGTTACACTTTTAATGACTCGTTTATACGATGTGATGGATTTTTCAACCATTATTTCAAATGCTTTATATACATCCCTTCGAAAAAAACAAAGATCTTCTCAATTTTCAGCATAAAAAAAGAACAACGATATCGTTGTTCTTTTTATTTTGAAATTCCTGTTGAAATTCCTGTTACTGGAACATCAAGATGCGTACTTACCATAATTTTATCAAAATCTTGACCATTTCGGTAACGTTGTTCTTTTGCTTCTACATATAGTACGTGTTTTCCTACGTTTTTGAAATTTACTTTCTTACTAGGAATACCTGTACTTACTGTATTAGCACTTCCAATATAGAAATCTACACCTTTACATGTTTTATCACTTGCTGCAGCGGTTCCATTGTAACATTTTGCAGGAAGTGTTATACGATAAGTTCCTGTTGTAACACTGTTTCCTTTCGGATCTTTTAACGTATAAGTGTAATCAATCACTTTTGGCATAACAGGTTCAGTATCGCTTCCTGTTTTCCAGAAGTCATAGTGCACTTTGTAATACGCACCATTTCCGCCTTCTGCTTTTGTAGAAGGATATTTAGGATAAGGAATAATACAGAAACGACTATCATCGCTACAGCTAATCCCTGAATCTTTTGGATCTTTTGGTGCTTTCCCTGTTACAGGTTTACTTAACACGTTATTTGTAAAAGTTGTTTCTTTTTTCGGATTACTTGGAATGTAGTTAATGTTAGCGTAAAATTTCTTTGTTCCTCCTTCTTTCGGGAACACAAACGCTGTTTTTGTTTTTCCATCACAACTTGTTTTTTGATCACTTGTTAATGTGATTTTTACTTTTTGTTTTGGTCCAAGTTTTGCTACATTTACACACCAGTAACTTCCTGTTTCTTGCCATCCAAACTTAAGTGGTATATTTTTATAAACAGTACTTGTATTACCCATGTTTCCTACAACAAACGAAACCGTTAATTTTCCGCCTGCTTCAGGATTAGATGGATTTACTGTAAATGTATTGCTATCAATATATAAATCATCTAACACAACTGGTTTAGGCGTCGTTGGTGTTTTTGGATCTGTTGGCGTTTCAGGATCAGGCGTAATTGGCGTTAAAAACGGTTCATCACTTGGTAGCGAATACGTATGATAACGATAGATTCCACCATAATAACGATACAATACGAAACTTCCACCAAATTTTCTTGTTTGATATGTTTGCACATTGGCAAATTGACTCAAATAAGCACCTGAATAAATGACACTTCCATCGTCTTCTTTTTTACCTGTATTTTTTAAATAAGGCGTACTTCCAAAGTAGTTGCTTCCAAGGAAATATTTTTGTGGATTTTCAAGTGTATTATAATAGTTAATATACGGATTATCTACTGCACGACCTAACTGTGCAATACGATACGCATCATTTACTTTTACTTGTGAAGATTTTGTCCATCTTGGATCTCCCCACACCACTTTTGGTTTTCTCCCTGTATTAATAGAACCTTTTCTGTTCCAAGGGTTTTTCACAAATTGTGATGTTTTTGTATAATCATAGCGAATACTAAAATCATTTGGGAAAAACGGATTGGTAATTACTTGGTTTTGTTCATTATATCCAATATAACGATACACACGATTCCCATTTTTATCATACTTTGGTGAATCACCTGCATAATCAAATGGATTTCCATATGCGCCTAAACACATATTTAATGCTGTGTTTTTGTTAATTGTTTTTCCTCCTACATTTGTTTTTTTAATATTATTTTGTTTTAAAAACTTATCAAAATTATCATTAATTGTTTTTTTCTCAGCACTTGTGAGATTACAAGACAATACGTCTTTTAAATCATATTTTTTTGTTTTAGTGGCTGCTTCTGCACTTGTCATAAGTAATGGAAGTGCAAGTGCTGCAACCAATGCTGTTTTTATGTATTTCATTCCCCTCACCTCATCTTTCTTGTTACATAATAAGTGACACCGCCGACAGCTGCTACTCCAATTACTCCTAAGAATATTTGAAACGCTTTTTGACGTTGTTCTCTTTTCTCTTCTTCTTTTTGTTTTTCTTCTGCTTTTGCTTTTTTGTTCGCTTCTTCTTTCGCTAGTTTTTCATCTTCTTTTTGTTGCATCGCTTTCATTTCTTTTTCACTTTCACCAACTGTACTTATTTCACTTGCATTATCTAAAACATTTACCGCTACAGAACCATCCTCTGTGGCTTGGGTATCTGCGGTTTCTGTTCCGTCTCCTTCACTTATTACTTCCCCTGTCACCACATTACTAATAGGTTTTTCTAATGTAATTGGTGTTCCTTTTGCATAGTTATAAGCAACTTGTTTTTGGTAAGCAAATGTTTCTTGTAATGATTCAACGATACTTACTTTCCCTAAATGATCAATTAACGCTTTGTTATCTAACTGTTTTAATTCTGCTTTCATGTCATTATCCACATAGTATTTTGTTAACACTTTTTTTGCTTCTTCTACTTGATCTGCGGATTGTTTAACTTGCGAAAGATATTCATCAGGAACCTCAATGGATAAAAACACATTTTCTTTTGTGTTTGAATCCGTATAAACACGACTAATGGCATTATCCTGAAAACTTTCTTCTTTTAACACAAGTGTTCGACTTAAAGCAAAAACAGATGATACACTTAGGACAAAAACAAAGAAAAAACTATATAACGCTTTTTTCACATGTTCCCCCTCCTTTATTTCCCTTCTATCATAACGGAAATTCATAATTTATCAACTCTATTTTGATTTTTTTACCATTTTTTAAAAAAATGGATATACTAACATTATCTTTAGTAAGAAACGGAGAGATATAAATGAAAAATGATTTAAAAATAATCGCTAAACAATTAATTCAAAAAAGTAAAGAACAAGGTTTATCTCAACGAGAATGGGCGAGACGTTCAGGTGTTGCACAAAAAACCATTTCACGTATTGAAAATGAAATAGATGTTCCTTCTTATGAAACATTGGAAAAATTAGCGAAAATTCTTCATTTAAAACTTCAATTTTCCATTTCTTTAGTAGAAGATGACGAAAAAGAAAATCAATAAAAAAAAGTAGCTTTATATAAGCTACTTTTTTATATATACATATTGATTAATTGATTAATATTAGGTTAAATTTTTTTTTCTGTCAAAAGTTTTCCCCTTTTTCTTTACAAATCTCCTCTCTTTGATTATAGACAGTAAGCATTCAGAAAGAGAGGTGTGTTTATGAGATTATATATTACTAATGAAAAAGAAGTACTTGTAGGTCCTGCATCTGAGTACTTACTTAGTTTGCTAAAAGAAAAACGCGTAGAATTAATTATTAACGGAAATAAACACGTAGGTGTGATTCATAACATCACATTAGACGAAGAGCAGGATTTTATCGTAATTTCAATTGGAGATAAAGTAGAAAAAGTTCCACTTCTTGACGATACAAAAGCACGTTTTGGAAAAGAACTTGTGGTATTGGAAACGAAAAACCATACAACGGTAATCGAACTTTTAGATTAAAAAACAAGGCATTATTGCCTTGTTTTTTTATGTTAAAAGAGATAAAACAACAAAAATTCCGACAAGCGTTAAAATACCCGTTCCTACAATTGCCATAATCGTTTGTCTTTCTGATTTTTTCACCATTTTTTTTAGTCCATCATTGGTTAATGTTCCGTGTTCTCTAAAACCATCCGATATTGCTTTTTGAATATCTTCTTCTGTCGGAAGTTCTGCAAAGGTTTCTTGTATCGCTTTTTTTAGATGTTCTTCTGTTTTTTCAATCTCTTTTTTCATTTCTATATCCCTCATTTCTTTGATTTCTTTTATTGTACCATCATTTAGATGGAAAAAAAGGTAAAAAGGGTTTTTTCGATAATTACATATACAGTGTGCGGATTTTAAGGAGGTCAACATGAAAAAATCAAAAACGATAAGTGCTGTTGTCTTTTCGACAGCTATTTTATTTTCCTCCGCTCATGCAGAGGAAATTTCGGATTTGCAAGATCAAGTGAAATCCAGCCAAGAAAATAAAGAAAAACTACAATCTCAGTTAAAAGATGTACAAGCAGATATTAGTGTCACCAATAAAAAATTAGGCGAAGCAACAGAGGCAGTAAATAAAACGAATGATCAAATTTCAAGCACACAAGCCTTAATTGATCAAACAACCAAAAAAATCGCCGATACAACAGAAAACATTCGCGTAACAACCATTGAGTTACAAGAGAAAAAAGATGCGCTTGCACGTAATTTGCGAAAAATGTATGCAAAAGGCGATGTCACGATGATGGAATATTTATTCAGATCCGATGACATCAGTCAATTTATCGATCGTTTTTCCATGATTAAAAAAGTAGCAACAGCCAATCGCACGCTTTATCAAGAAGTACGTGAAAAACAAGAAGAATTAACCAAACAAAAAGAGTTGCTTGAAACACAAAAAGCAACCCAAGAAGAAAGCAAAAATAAATTAGTTGATTTACAAAAAACACAAGAGTCTCAAAAGAAAGAGCAAATGGATTTACTCAAACAACTTGTTGAAAAACAAGAATCTGTTGAAAATGATATCGATGATCAAGACAAAGCCATCGAATCATTAAACGGAGAAATCGCAAAAGCCATTCAAAAACGTGAAGAAGAGAAAAAACGTTTAGCAGCAGAAGCAGCCGCAAAAGCCGAAGCAGAACGCCAGCGTCAAGCATCTATCGCAGCTCAACAACAAAAGCAACAAAGTAGTTCAACGAATACAACCAATTCTACGAATTTAGTTGCAAAAACGCCAAGTGTACCAAGTACACCAAGCACGCCTCCTAGCTCAAATACGAGTTCAGGAGTTAGTCGTTACGGATTCCAGCGTCCACTAGCTTCAGGTAGTTATTTTATTTCTTCAAGCTATGGATGGAGAATACATCCTGTAACAGGCGTGAAAAAGTTACATAACGGAGTAGATTTTGCAGCACCATTAGGTACACCAATGTATGCGATTGGTGATGGGTATGTTTTATTTGCAGGACCAGCAACAGGATATGGTCACTGGGTTGTAATTGAACACGATAATGGATTGTATTCAATTTATGGTCATATGTATGCAAATCAATTATATGTAAAACCAGGTCAAACCGTCAAAAGAGGACAAAAAATAGCAGCAATCGGAACCGATGGATTAAGTTCTGGCGCACATTTGCATCTTAGTATGTCCGATAGCTTTTCTGGAGGAACTTTCCATTACGTAGATCCAATGGACTATTTACCATAAGAAAAAAAGTCGTCAAATTTTGACGGCTTTTTTGGTTTCAATCCATTCCTCATATTGTTTTTCTGTGTTGTTTCCGAATCCATAATTTTGATGAAAATTATTATGACATTCTTCGCAAAGCGTCACACCATTGGTAATGTCTATTCTTCTTTCCACGCACCAATGATAACCGTCTTTATGATGAGCACTTATATTTCCGCCACCTCTTTTTCCACAACATTGACATGTAAATTTATCACGCTTATAAACATCCGTTCTCCATTGATTATACTCCCAATAATCTCGACCCTTTAATCGATCTTCCATTGAAATATTCGGATTCCATGAACCATGATTCTCTCCTCTTTGGAGAATACATGAATGTCCACAAAATTTTGTGTATCCTCCTGTCAATTTAGACATTCTTTTTTCTATTTTTTCTCCACATTCACATTGACATAAAAACATTCTAATTCCATCTTTTCGATCGATTTCTTTTAATACAGTTAGAAAATGAAATTTTTGACCCGTAATATCTTTTAACCATAATTTGCACTTTGTTCCACAAGAGGTTTGTTCTCCGCTTTTAATTTTACTCATTTTTATAAACTTTTCATTTTCACAATCACATTTAACTTCTAAGAATCTTTGAGTTTTACCTTTTGTTCCAATTTTTCTTATTTCGCCTTCTCCAATTACCGTTAAAAACCCAAAACGTTCTCCTAAAGTCACGTTCGCATTTAAAAAACAATCTCTCCCGCATCGTTTAATTGCACCTCTTTCAATTGAATAAAAAGGCTTTTCTGAAATTTTTCCGCATTCACAACCAACTTCAACGAATAATCTTTGTGTTTTTTTATTTCCTTCAGGACGATAACCTAATACTTTTAAAATAGTTAAATCAGCATATCTTTTTCCAACTAATTCATTGCTTTTTTTCACTAAATCCAAATTCAATTCATCTGATTTAAGTAAAGATTTGATATCGCTTTCTGGTATTCTCCATATGTGACCTTCTTTATACGCATTTTTAAAAATATCTTGCCTTAACCAAACCTTTATTGTTTCATCACATTTACCTGTTAATTGGGCTACTTCTTTTACTGTATAATTTTTTTCTTTTTTTGCTGTTTCTTCTACAATTAATCCTTTTTGCATGGTTTTTCCCCTTTTAGTTTTTTCTTATTATAGCATAGAAAAAAAAGCTTCATAAGAAGCTTTTTTCTAATTTTACCCACTTTTTCTATTTCTTATGTATAATGCATGTATAAATTGAAATTTTGGGAGGAATTACAATGGAAAAATTTGATTTATTTTATTATTACCAAAGTTTAGGGGAAGGAAAAAATATTGATCGAACGGTTTTCACGTTTCAAAAAGATAAATTCACTATTTCATTTTCGATCAAAGAAAATCCAACTGCAGAACTTACATTTATTCTACATGCAGATGTGTATTTAAAAGAAGAAAAAGAATCCACACTCATTGCTAAACTCTCTCAAACGATAGGCGCAGATCCTTCCTTTCATTTATGTGAACCATGTCCTTTTACAAAAGAAGATTTAATGACTGAAATTTGTAAAAATGTGCTTGTTTAACATAACTCAGCCAGTATAGTAAACAAAATCCGAATCAATTTTGATTCGGATTTTTTATCCACTCTTCAATTTGTGGATACAATAACAACAGTCTTATTCTCTCACGATGCAACATTTTTTCCATCTCGAGAATTTGTTCTTTTCCATCTTCTTCTTTTAGTAACTTTTCATATTGCTTGTCTTTTACCAACGCAAATTTATCTTTTCTTTTTTCAATCACTAATACATATTCGTTTCGTATTTGATGAAACGGAAAATGAAGATAAGAAACAACGAAGTGTAGTCCTGTACGAAAATTAGGACTGTCTTGCCTTAACAAATCTGCATAAATATTAATTTTTTTAAATCTTTCATCTTTTGTTCTTGTATGTAAATTCATTTCTTCTAAACTTTTCCTTATTTCTTTTCCACTTTTTCTCATTTATACGACCGTAAACTCATCAACTTTTAATTCGATTTCTTCTACTCCATTTTTTGTATCAATCCATACCAAATAAGATTCTTGTTCGCCATTTTCTTTTGAGGCAGGAAAATGTTTAATAATCATTCCGCTTTTTCCATTTACTTTAATTTTTGTACCATTTACATAACTCATGTTACCACGCTCCTTTTTATGTAGTTTATCAAAAATATATTATTTTTCATACATTCTTGATCAAAAAGGTATATAATAGTTTTGAAAATATAAAACAGAAAGTAGGAATTAAGATGAAAAAGGTATTAACAAGCGGGTTTTTTTGGTTCAGTTTGACGTTTCCTGCATTGCTCATTATGATTATAGGAGGACTGACTTCGCATACGTTTCGTTTATTTTTTTTGAATCATACATATATCCCTTATGTCTTTGCTATTTTATGTGGCTTATTAGGTATTTTATTTTCAAAACAAGATAAGAAATTAGATGAACTTGAAAAAGAACATTGAGTTATTCAATGTTCTTTTCTTTTTTTCATCGAAACGGTCATAAAAGTCATCCCCAGCGGTTGATTAAAAATATGGAAAATGACACAAGATAAACCTATCACATAAAAAAAGAATTGACTCTTTCTTAAATTTCTTTATAATCGTCCTAGACAAGCAAAGGGAGCTGAATTACATGATGAGCACACGTTATTTAACTCAACAAGAAGAAACGTTCATTAAATCTTTTTTAGGAAAAGGAATTTCTGTTCGTAAAGCGCAGAAAGATGAATATTCGACTCGAGGATTATATGCAGTTGAAAAATTTTCTCCAGGTTATACAGACGGAAAGTTTTTTCAAGTAATTGAACAATTAGATGTATATGAACTCGTAGAAGAAAAAGATGAATTAATGATTTATTTTCTTGGTGTTTTAACAACAGAACCTGAAGATGAAATGGAACTTTTTATCAAGCGAACATTTCATCATATTAAAAGCGGTACCCGCATTTCTTCAGATTCAGAACTATTATGTGATCCCCTTCCTACATACTTCGAATTTGTATAAGCCACTAGTAATTCCCCAAAAGTTTCCTATCTTTAGGAAACTTTTTTATTATTGTTTGCATTTTTACATCTGTTCTTTTATAGTATGGACAAAAAGGAGGGATTTTTTTTGAAAAGATTTACAGTCGCACTTAGTGCACTTGCCTTAGCTTTAATTATTACAGGTTGTGCAGAAAACAAAACAAATCAAAAAAACAATGAACCATCTACACCTTCAACACCTAAAACAGAGCAAACAACTAATCCACCTACAAGTATTGTGGCAGGTAAAATTGAGCCATCTCTTGTGAAAAAAAGTGATACGTCTTATGAGTTTGTTTTACGTAATCAAAATGATCAACCTATGAGTTTTTCCACACCAAATGCATGTAGTTTAACACATACGATTGTGGACGAAAATGGTAATCATTTAGAGCAAGATCAAGAAATGTTTTGTACACAAGCAGTAGAAGAGTTTACATTAAAACCTGGTGCATCTAAAACTTATACAGTTGATTTATCCAGAGATGAATTAAAATCAGGAACTTATACACTGCAAGTTGTGTTAAATACAACAGATGGTAAAAATTTCTCAAGTGAAATGAGTATTACCGTTAAATAGCTTCTCATCGAAAAAAAAGTTGATTTCCTCTTTTTCTTATGTATAGTGTATATAAACTTTTTCACGAAGGGATCGAGGAATATGACAACGATTAACTATTATTCAATGAACGAAATTACATTAACACGTATTTTTGACATGTTACATAAAGGCGAAACCGTGAAAGGAAACATCGATATTGAAGGCATGCCAAAAGAAATGCATGATTCATTCGAGATAACAAAGAAAGGAGAACATTTTGAGCTGTTTGTGTTTTGGAAAGGGTCTTTTTCACAAGATATTCAACCTTTATCAAAAGAACCTCATTCAAAAGAAGAAATCATTGCTTTTTTGCAAGATTCTTTTGATGAGCTTACAGGTGGTAAAAAAATGATCTTTATAAAATTGGAAACTTCTGTTTAATACAGAAGTTTTTTCACTTGCTTTTTTCAGCAAACCTGTAGTATAGTATCACAAGAAGGAGATGTTCTTATTGAAAACGAAAGTCGTATCTAGTCTTACCGCTCTTATTTTAGCTCTTATTTTATATTTAAGTGCTTCATCTTCTACTTTTCCTTTTGCGATTTCATTACCTTAACTTATAAGAAAAAAGAGCTCTTAATGAGCTCTTTTTTTATAGGTGATTTTTTCCACATTTAACCCTTCCGCTTTTAATTTCTGTACTAATCGTTCCATTTTGTGCTTCATTTCTTTTTGTTTTCGTTCTTTTAAGATTGTTGCATGTTCATATGTCATTTCCTGAAAACCTCGTTTTAAAAGTATGTATATCTTTATTATACCACATTTTTAATCTTTTTTAAACCACAAGGAAAGTACATAAAGATTGCGAACTATAGTATGAAAACGTTTGAAAGGGTGAAAAAAATGATTTGGCATATTTTAATTCCAATTTTAACATGTGTTGCAGGAGGAGTTGGCGGATTTTTTGTAGCAGCACATTACATGAAAAAACAATTCACGGCAATGCAAACCGATCCAAAACAAATTCAAATGCTTGCGCAATCGTTTGGACGAAAATTAAATCAAAAGCAATTAAACAATTTAACGCGCCAAATGCAAAAAAGCAAAAAACCTTCGTAAAAGGTTTTTTGCTTTTTTATTAAACATCATCGAAATTCGGATTATCTAAATCATGTAAAATATAGGCTAAGAAAAAGACCACACATGGATTTTCAAATTTTGTTTGCACTTTTTTCAGTTGTTTATGGTATTCAATTTCATATTCAACTCGATTATGTCTTTTTTCCATATTCGTTTTAATTAGCGCATCCATTTTATCGACAATATCAACCATTTCTCCTACGTAATCATCACTTTTTGCATTTGCCATGTATTCTTTAAACTCTTCTTTTAGAAAATCTGGAATCAGTTCTGCCATTTCAAGCGAAACCGCTTTTTCATAATGTTCGAAGGCTTCTTTTGTTTCTGGAGAGGAATGTTTTACTGGTCCTAATACATCACCTGTCCACTCTTCAACAATATCATGACACATTGTTTTGATGATAAATGTTTCAATATCAAAATCAACGTAGTATTTTACTTTTTCAATATATGCATTAAAAATGGCTAATGCTGTAGCGCGAAATTCATGAGCCGCATCATTATCAGGAACTAAGTTAAATTTTCCTTTCCAGCGTCTTACCTTATCAAGCATCATCACGCTAAATAAAAATTCATAAAAACTTGATTCTTTTTCTACTTCTTCTAACATCCAGCGAACACTTTCAAGTTCATGATGACGAAGTTTTTCAGCTAGTTCTTTATATGTTTGCGGGAAAAAGTATGTGGAACCAAAAACCATTTCACGTTTACAAAACATTAACGCATCAAAGGTATCCATAGCATCAACAATTCGACCTTCAAAAGAATCATCTTCTGCATTGACGATGTAGTCATAAAAAATAGGTTGCAGAGACGGAGATAAATAAGAAACGATTTCTTCACTTGCTTCTTTTTCCAATCGTTTAATATGTTCTCGTACAGCAGGATCTTTTTTTGTTCGATATTTAATAGGACCTGTTTTGGTTTCATTGATATCATGAAAAATCCCTCGACAAATTACTTTTAAAATATCTACTTCTTTGTTAAATAATTTTTTTTCAATTAATGCCGCTAAAAGTGAATATAAAGCAACTCGATACGAGTGATTAGCTGTATTATCTTCAAATCTTGGTGCAAATTCATCCCATCTCGGGAAATTTTGCATTTTTGTGATTGTATTAATAAATTTACCATTACGCATAAACGTCACCTCTTTCCTTACTATTATACCTATAATATGGCGGATTGTGTAGCATTATTCATTCATTTTCCAAAAAAAATGATTTTTTTTACCTAAAAAAACATTTTTTCTGTACAATAAGAACAACAAATTTTCAAAGAAAAGAGGAATATATGATGGAACACAACCGTGCTAACGAAAAAATTTGTTCAATCTGCCAAGAATCCACAACATCTTATATTCATCAAGAAAAAACTTGGAGCATGTATCAATCAAATGTGTTTGGCGATCAACGACATTCTTATGTATTTTGCGATCATTGTTTACATGATTTAATTCAAGGAAACACATTAAAAGGTCCTTTAAAACGATACATCAGCGGAGACCCCACTTATTGTTGGCAAGCTCCCGATCCGCGAAATTTGGAAAAAAACGAGCGAGAAAAATTAACTGAAGAATTTGAACAACAGTTAATTAACATCCAAAAAGACGCCTCCTTATACTAAGGCGTCTTCTTTTTTATACTCCCTTTATAGGAAATTGTCACTTCTGTTTTTTTCCATGTTGTGCTTTTGAAAATGATTTCTTTTATTTCTTTTTTTAGTTTAGCTGAATAAAAAAGAAACAATAGAGGATCTTTTTCAACAACAGGAATTAGCTCAACATTAATGCTTATTTTATTTCGCTTTCGTTTTGCTTTTACTTCATAGGACTTAATCTCTTTTTGCTTATTAAGCACGCTTTCTGCCAAATTTGCAAATACATTTTCATCAATCGTAATACCTTCTAATTGAATCCACTTTTTTTCTTTTTTTGATGTTGCAATAAAAACAAGTGTGACCATTGAAACAAAAAAGCTTGTTGCATATAGTGCAAAGATCATCGTTTCAGATAAAAAGGTATAGTGAAAATAAAAGCCTTGAGACTCCAATGCATACAAACATACAATACATACATTTACTACTGCTAAATAAAACGCAATCCATTTATACAACCTTTTCACCTCTACTATATCTAATTCGAACAACCAAAGAAGAGCCCTTTTTTCTTGTCTTTTTTCCATTTTCGTTTAAAGTAAAAAAAAGAGGTGAAAAACGATGAAACTAGAACCATCTATTTTGCAATTGTTAACAAAATTTCAGCAAAAAAGCCCAAGTTTCATTGTAGGAGGTTATCTTCGTGATTTAACTGCTGGTATTACGCCAAATGATATTGACATTGCAACGGAAATGTCAATTGATGAAGTCAAAAAAACGTTTCCTCAATTATCAGGAACGGAAAAAGGGCTTGCATTTGGTGTAGGGCGTTTTAACTATAATCATTGGACAATCGAAATTTCTACATATGGACCAAATGGGTTTCGTCCATCCGTACCAGTAAGAGATTTTACTATGAACAGTCTCTTTCACGATGGAACAACTTTATATGATGAACATGGAGCAGTGGAGGATATTAAACGTAAAATCATTCGACCTCTTGATTCTCCTTCTCATCATTTTATTGAAAAACCCGAAGCCTTTTTACGTGCGCTTCGTTTATCTAGTCATTTAGGTTTCTCTTTATCAGATGATTTAATTGTCTTTATGCTTCAAAATAAAGATTTATTTTATAAAAGTACCGTTAATCGTTTACAGATGGAAGGGTATAAAATTATTCAAGGAGCGCATCCATTAAAAGCATTCCGCTATTTAAGCGAACTTCATTTCTTATCTATTCCTAGTGAATTTGATGAAGATTTAGAGATTCCTCATTTAACCGATCATTTGCATATTCGGTTTGCCTATTTAGCTTCTCTTATTGGAGTTCAAGCTGTTTATGATTTTATTGATTTGTTTCAACTTTCCAAACGAATGAAAGAGAAAATTCATTATTTATCTCCTTATTTTGATGATACAAAAAAAGTAGAAAATCCTTATATTATCAATGAGGTTATTTTACTTAAACGTTATCAATATCATCAAAATCCTGAGAAATTAAAAGAATATTTAATGAATTTAAGAAAATAAAAAACAGAAAATTTTCTCTGTTTTTTTCTTTTAAGGACATTCCCTCAATTTTAATAAATAGATAATAAGATTAAAAAAGAGGTGATACGATGAGTTTAGGATCCATTCATTACAATCCTGAAGTATTTTATTCAATTATTAAAACAGAGGCATTAACAAACCATAACATTTCTTCTATTTCTGTTAAAATGGATGAAGTAGAGAACGTGTATGTTTTTGATGTAGAAGTGATTTTTACAGAAAAAGAATCTCTTCTTTCACAAGCAAAAAAACTTCAAGAAAGCATTGTGAAAGTATTAAAGGATATGACAGGTTTAACCAATGTACGAATTAATATTCGCATCAAAGGATTAAAAATAGAAAAATAAAAACGAACTAATTTAGTTCGTTTTTATTATCATCTTCTACTTGAATTGGACTTGTTCGATCAATTTTTTTCGCATGATATTTTAATCGTCTTTTTATCTCCTCTTCTATATCTCCTTCTTCTTCTTTTTCTTGTGATGCTTGTTTTTCTTTTTCACTTTCATATTTTAACGGTTCAAAATTTTGAATGATAATCACTTCATTTTGTTTTTGCTCTTCTGTAATTTCCTCTTCTTCTTTAAAAGGACTTTGTTCAGCTAAACGATCTACATCAATGACATCAAACATTTCGCGTTTTTTTCGCTCGTTTTGTTGTACCACCACAGTTTCTTTCGTTTCTTCTTTTTTCTCTTTCTTTTTAGCCTGTTTTTCTTGTTTCTTCGGTTTTTTTGTGGATTTTGTTAGTTTTGGTCTCTTTTGTTCTTTTAATACCAAATAAAAACACACATACCCTACAACCACCAAAAACAATCCGCCGTATATAATCATAGGTATTAATTCTTTCATGGTTCATCCCCCTTTCTTTTTGTATTTTCATTTTTTTCTACAGGATAATACATTTATTCATAAAATATATACAAAAGGGTGGTGATATGAATGAGCGAAAAACATTATTTAACTCAAGAACAGTATAATGAGTTCAAAGAAAAATTAGAGCGCCTTATTAATGTTGAGTTACCTCAAAACGCTGAAAACATTGCAGCAGCGGTAGCACAAGGTGACCTTTCAGAGAATGCAGAGTACGAGATTGCCAAAGATGAACAGTTTCGTTTGAATAAAGAAGTAGCCCGAATTAAAGGGATCTTAGCAAACGCTGTAATCATTAAGCAAAATGCAAGTAATGATTTTGTTGAAATTGGTCATAAAGTTACGATTCAATCTCTTGACACTGATTCAGTTGAAACCATTACATTAATGGGTTATGGAAATGGAATTGATACCATTTCCGTTGATTCTCCATTAGGACAGGCATTGCTTCACAAAAGCAAAGGCGATATAACCATCGTTGATGCTCCAATTGGTGAATTAAATTATAAAATTTTATCCATTGAGTAAAACAGGAAGACCGCGGCAGAATTGCCGTCGGTTTTTTTCCTATTTATTTTTTTTGAATATGTAATTTTACCACAATTGTTGCAATTTCATTTGTTAATTCAAATCGAACACTTTCTTTTGTGTAATTCTTTAATTGCTCTGTTTTAATAAAAGATGGTGTTGTAATATCACATTTAAATCCATCTTTATCATACAACTGGGTTACATACCCCACCACTTGGTTCCCAAATTCCAAAAGAACCGATTGTGTTAATTCATCCCATGTTTCATATCCTGGCATCCCTTGTAAGCTTAGTACATGTGATGATAATTTTATTGCTTCTTCTTGATTCATCCCAAATAACACGATCCCACTTAAATTCCCCTTTATTCCAAGTGCAATAATCACTTCTTTATCCAAATCTAAAGCGGGTTCTAGGGAAATGTTGCTTTTTTGAATAGCTACATTAAAAAAGGTACTAGAAATCGTTTCAGTTGCGTGTAAAAATGGTTGTAAATATTCTTTCTTCATAATTTAACCTCCCCCTGCCGTCAATCTTAATGTCAATCAGAATAAATTGTCAAATATATTTCCCTTATATTTTCCAATAATGATTTACACATATTATGCAAATGATATAATGAAAAAAACGGTTTTTGTCAATCTAATTCGTCATATTATTAAGAATTTTTTTTCTCTACTAAAGACCCTTTCTTTTTTGCTCTACTTTGACGGATGAGGTAGAAAATATAAAAAGGAATAGGAATAGCAATTCCAATTAAAACATTTTTCCACATAAATTCTTCTTTAGGTTTTACTTCTTTAATTGTTCGATCTGATACTAATGCGAATGTTTTTGCTTCTTTTCCATTTACTGTAACGCTTAATGTTGCAATCTTTTGACCCGCTTGTACTTCACTTAATGAATGATACAACGGCTTAACACTCGTTTTAATGGATTTTTCTTCCCCTTTAGTGTAAGAAATAACAAAATCTTGTGGTGCTTTCACACTTATTTCTTGATTCCCTACTTTTACTTTCCCTACTTTTTCCCCTTTTGTTAATACTTTTTTTGTTTTCATTTGAGGGAATGCATAATCTGCCATTTGGGCAATGTCATGATAGGTTTGATTCGGTCTTGATTTCATAACAACCGATACAATTTTTTTATCCCCTTTTTGTAACACTTCTACCAATGTGTTTCCTGCTGCACTTGTAAAACCTGTTTTCCCTGCAATTACGTACTTTTGATTGAAAAACTTTCCGTGATTGGTCGCAATTTTTTCACTTTCTACTTCTTTTTCTTTTCCTTTTTCATCTATTTCTTTTGTGTACACTTTTACTGATTTTTCTTTTGTCCCCATCGCTTTAATAACCGTTGGGTGATTCATCGCTTCTCTTGCAATCAGTGCCATATCATAAGGCGTTGTATAATGTTCGGGATCATGCAATCCGTTAGGTGTAACAAAATGTGTGTTTTTAGCACCGATTTCTTTTGCTTTTTCATTCATTAATTTAGAGAAGTTTTTCACACTTCCCGCAACATTTTCTGCAATCATAACAGCTACGTCATTTGCACTAACTAAAAGCAATGCGTAAATAGCATCTTCTTTTGAAATTTTTTCACCAGGTGTTAAACCAAAACAGCTACATTCTTGACCAGCAGCATTTTTACTAGCGGTTAGCATTGCTCCATCTTCCATTTTTTCATCTAATACCATCGCTGTAATTACTTTTGTCATACTCGCTGGATATGCTTTTTCTTGTGCATTTTTATCATACAAAATGTTTTTGGTATTAGCATCAATGGCAACACCGTACTCTCCTACAATATCGGGTTTTTTTTCTTGCGCATGCGCCAATGAAACATTTACAACTAGAAACATCAAAAGAACTACGATCATCATTTTTTTAAACATACTTTTACCTCCGTGTTTGAAATGTCTTTTTTTATATTTTGACAGAATCACTGGATAACCTTCTTTGAAAGAACGACTTGAAAGAAAGAATTAAAAATTTCTTCCCATTTTTTAAAAAATCGTGTAAAACAAGAACTGACTGGACAAAAAAGGAGGGATTTTTTTGACGATTATTTACATATTTATTAGTTTATTTTTCTTAAGTTTCATTATTTTTGTACACGAACTTTTTCACCTTTTTGCTGCAAAGTGGTTAAAAATAGAAGCAACGGAGTTTGCCGTTGGAATGGGAAAAGCTATTTTTTCTTTGCAAAAACAAAAAAACAAAATCGTAACTAAATTTTTTGCAGGACCAAATGATGAAATTTTTAATGATCAAGGCATTGTTTATCATGTTCGCGCCATTCCTCTTGGAGGATACGTTTCTTTTGGAAAAGAAAAAGACGGAGTATTAGAAGATGGATTAAGTAAACACGCACCATGGAAACGCATCATTGTGGCAGCTGCAGGACCAATTGGAAACATACTTTTTGCTTGGGTATTAATGTTTGCGCTTTTAGCAACTACTTCTTACAAAGGGACAGGTCTTTTCGTAACACAAGTAGAAAAAAACTCACTAGCTCAAGAACTAGGAATGAAATCATCAGCTGTTATCAAAAAAGTTAATCATCAATCCGTTCATACAACAGAAGATCTAAAAAAACAATTAACTTCTTCTTCCTCGATTTGTGTGACGTACGATTACAAAGGGAATTCTACAACAAAATGTGGGAAATTAAAAGATGAAAAGAATCCTATATTAGGCGTAGGTTTAAAAGAACACATTTCTTTCTTAGAAAGTATTCCAAAAAGCGGAGAATCTATTTATAGACTTACTACTCTTTATACAAAAGCATTTGTTCATACCATTTACGGCTTAAAAGTACATGAGTTATCAGGTCCTATTGGAATTATTGATACAATGCAACAACACACCACAAACATTGAAGAATTTGTTCAAATTTTAGTATTAATTAATATTGGATTAGCAGCAGCGAATTTATTATTCCCACTAAGTATTACAGACGGAGGACGAATTGTAATAGATATCATTGCAATTTTAGTCAAAAAACATGCTCTTCCAACAAAACATTTAGATTTTATTTGTGTATTATTAATGCTTTGCTTATTTCTTACATCCACTTTTATGGATATCAAACGATTAATTGGATAAAAGAGCCTTTGCTCTTTTTTTCTATTCTAAATTCTTGCTTCTCTTTCGTCTCCATGGTAATACGATAAGGGAGGGCGGTTAGTATGGATAAACCCATTGATTTAGAAACCTTTTTAAGTAATAAATTATTTAAACAACAAGTCATTCCGTTTTTTCGACAGTTAAATCCCTCTTTTATTCCTTATCAAGAACATTTTGAGGCGGTTTTTAGTTTGCATCATTCATTGAATTTAGTTGTTTTTTTACTTTTTATCCCGAGAAATCAACCGACAAGTTTACCAACACCACAAGACTCTTTTCAAGATATTACATCAAGACCACGTATATCAACAGGAGAGTGGGTAGTTGAAAGTATTTTTGAAGTAAAAAAAGAAAAAATGGATTATATTATGGAGAATATTTCACTTCATGAAGAAAAACCTGTTTCTTTTTTTAAAAAAACAATGTATTAAAAAAAGCTCATATGAGCTTTTTTTAATCTTTTTTCAATTCTAATCCTAATTCAATAATTTTAGCAATAATTTCTTTTACTGATTTATCACCTAATTGATGAATAGAGTAAAGTTGGCTTTCTGTTAATGCTAAAATTTTACGCACGCTTGTAAATCCTTCACGTTTTAAACAATTATATGAACGTACAGAAAGATCTAAGTGTTCAATCGGTAAATCTAAAATGCGGTTTTCTTCTTCTTTCTTTTCTTGATAAATTTCTGTTTTCTCTGCTACATCGCTCATGCCTTCAAAGAAATTGAAATGAGAAGTTGCGATTTTAGCAGCCAACATTACGGCATCTTTCGGTGAAACACTTCCGTCTGTTGTTACATTTAAAATCAAACGTTCATACGTTGTGTCTTGTCCAATACGCATTTTTTCTACTTCATACCCTGCTTTTCGAATCGGGCTATATGTACCATCAACTGTAATAACTTCAGGTTGATCTAAAAATTTATCGATTTGATCAGAAGGTGTATAACCACGACCATTTTCAACATAAATTTCAATTTCTACTTCACGATCACCTGTTAAATGAATAAGCGGTTGTTCGCTATTTTCAATTTGAACATTTGCTGGAAGTTCTAAATCATTCGCTGTATAAAAACCTGCTTCGCTTTTCTTGAATGTTGCCGTATAAATTTCGTCTCCTTCAACAGCAAAGCGCATTTTTTTAAGATTTAAGATTAATTCCGTTGCATCAATTCCTGCACCTGGAATCATTGCAAATTCATGTACGATTCCTGATACTTTCATTCCGATAACAGAAGCCCCTGGCATAGAAGAAAGCAAGATACGACGAACAGCATTACCAATAGTATGAGCAAATCCTCTTTCTAATGGTTCAATAATAATTTTACCTGGTTCAAACGGCTGTACCCCGCCATCATGATAAACGTTAATTTTTTCAAAACCCATGTTCACAATTACAACCCCCCATATTAATGTTGTTCCCTGCTAAAAGCAGGGAACAGCTCTTTATTCTTCTTCATTCTTTAAATACGTTGGAAAACCTGTTCCAGCAGGCATTTTTTTACCTGTGATAACGGACTCTTTTAATCCTTTGATATAATCTTTCTTACCTCTTACAGCTGCTTCTGTTAACGATTTTGCCGTTTCTTGGAACGAAGCAGATGATAAGAATGAATCCGTTGACATGGAAGCATCTGTGATACCTAGCAATTTATCTGTAACTGTTACTTCTCGTTTTCCATCTCGTTTTAGTCGGTTGTTCAACGCTTTTAATTTATAACGATCTACTAATCGACCTGGCACAACGCCTGAGTCCCCAGAATCTTTAATATGAACTTTTCGACTCATTTGTCTAACGATTACTTCGATATGCTTATCGTTGATTTTAACCCCTTGTGCACGATATACTCGTTGAACTTCCGCTAACAAGTATTGTTGTGTTTCTTCTAAACCGCGTAAACGAAGCAGTTCATGGGGATTAATAGATGCTTGTGTTAATGATTGACCTTTTGTTACTTTTTCGCCATCATTTACATTCAACGCTTGACCAAATGGAACATGGTACGTTTGAGCATCTCCTTCTTCAGGATGAATCACGATATCTTTTAATCGTCCTCGTTCGATTACTTCAACCGTTCCGTCAATTTCTGCTAACACTGAAGAAACTTTTCCTTTTGGCGTTCCGTCAAGTTTACGTGCTTCAAAAATTTCTTGAATACGTGGTAAACCTTGGGTAATATCCGCACCTGCAACCCCACCTGTATGGAAGGTACGCATCGTTAACTGTGTTCCAGGTTCTCCAATGGATTGCGCAGCGATAACTCCTACTGCTTCTCCAATTTCTACTTCATCGCGCGTTGATAAATCTAATCCATAACATTTTTTACATACACCGCGAACTGTTTCACATGTTAACAAGTTACGAATTGGAATTTCTTTAAATTCTTTTGAAAGAGAAGACGCTAATTCTTCCGTTACAAGCGTATCTTTTTTCACAACAATTTGACCTTTATCATTTACTACGTCTTTTCCGATGTATCGTCCAACAATACGTTCTTTTAACGTTTCAATTTGTGGCTGGATATCGCGAACTAATGTATAGTTTGCAGTGCGACAATCTACTTCTGTGATTACAACATCTTGTGCAACATCAACCATACGACGAGTCAAGTATCCAGAATCCGCTGTTTTAAGCGATGTATCCGCCATCCCTTTACGTGCTCCGTGTGTAGAAATAAAGTATTCAAATACGCTTAATCCTTCTTTAAAGCTTGATTTAATTGGACGTTCAATTGTTTTACCACTTGGATCCGCCATCAAACCACGCATACCCGCTAATTGTTTAAACTGAGATTTCGAACCACGGGCACCTGATTGAATCATCATTTTAATTGGATTCATCGCTTCTTTTTCTAAATTTTCAAATGAATCATCCGCTACTACATCTGTCGTTTTAGACCAAAGAGCAACAATTTCATCGTAACGATTTTCTTCTGTAATACGTCCGTACTGATACAATTTTTCTACTTTTTTCGCTTTTTCTTCTGTTTCAATTAATAATTCATTTTTCTTATCTGAACCTGGAACATCCGATAAAGAAATCGTAATCCCAGCTCTTGTTGCATATTTAAATCCAATATTCTTAAGTCCATCTAGCATATTCGCCGTTGAGTTCACACCCGCTACGTCAAACGCGTAACTGATCATTTCTTCTAAGAATCCTTTTCCGATGTTTTCTCCTTTTTTCGTGCTTACGTATGCTTTTGCTTCTTCAATGGAATTGAATAAACCATTTGGATTTGGTTCTACAATTTTCGCTTCATTGATGTACACCATTTCATCTGGCATTTCTTTATTTAGTAATACTTTACCAACTGTTGTTACTAAATATTTTCCGCCTTTTACTTTTTGATGTTCACGTACATTTAAAATGATTTTCGCTTGTAACGAAAGTTCACCTACGCTATAAGCGTTGATTGCATCTTCTTCTGATGGGAAGAATTTACCTTCTCCTTTTGCTCCTTCGATTTCAAGAGACAAATAGTGAACACCCAAAATCATATCTTGTGAAGGTGTAACGGCTGATTTTCCGTTTTGCGGATGAAGCAAGTTTTGAGAAGCAAGCAATAAAATGCGCGCTTCCGCTTGCGCTTCGCGAGAAAGAGGTACGTGAACTGACATTGTATCTCCGTCGAAATCCGCATTGAATCCACTTGTACTAAGTGGGTGCAGCGTAATAACTTCCCCTTCAATGATGACAGGTTCAAACGCGCGAATACTTAGTTTGTGTAGTGTTGGAGCACGGTTTAACATAACAGGATGACCTTCAATCACTTGCTCTAATACATCCCACACTTCATCTCGTTTTTGCTCAATTTTTCGTTTCGCTTGTGAAGCGCTTTGTGCAAATCCTTGTTCAACCATTTGGTTCATAACAAACGGTTTAAATAATTCAAGCGCCATTTTACGAGGAAGACCACATTGGTGTAGTTTTAGATCAGGTCCAACTGTAATTACGGAACGACCTGAATAATCCACACGTTTTCCTAGTAAGTTTTGACGGAAACGTCCTTGCTTTCCTTCTAATGAATTGGAAAGCGATTTTAACACACGACGACCTGGTCCTGTAACAGGATGTGTACGACGGTGGTTCGCAATCAAGGCATCTACTGATTCTTGAAGCATACGCACTTCGTTTTCGATAATAATATCTGGCGCGTTTACTTTTAGCAATTTTTTCAAACGATTGTTACGGTTAATGATGCGTCGATACAAATCGTTTAAATCACTTGTCGCAAAACGTCCACCATCTAATTGAACCATCGGACGAAGATCAGGCGGAATAACAGGCATTACATCTAAAATCATCCATTCTGGACGATTTCCAGAACGACGGAACGCATCCACTACTTTTAATCGTTTGATTAATTTTTCGCGTTTTTGTGTTTTAATTTCATTGATTTCTTTGATAAGCTCTGCCGCTAATACATCCAAATCCATTTCGGATAGCAATTCTTTAATGACACTTGCACCGATTCCAGCTTTAAAGCGATTACCAAATTGATACAAAGCATTTTCGTATTCCATCCCTGATAACAATTGCAATTTTTCAAGCGGTGTATCACCAGGATCCGTTACAAGATGCGCTTTACAATAAATAATATTTTCTAATTTTTTAAATGGAATATTTAAAAGAGTAGAAACATAGTTTCTTGATTTAAAATACCAAAAATGAGCAACTGGAGCAGCTAATTCAATGTGACCCATACGTTCGCGACGTACTTTAGAAGTGGTTACTTCTACTCCACATTTCTCACAAACTTTTCCTTTGTGTTTTACTTTTTTGTAATTTCCACACCAGCTAGCACATTGGTAGTCTTTTGATGGACCAAAAATCTTTTCACAAAATAGCCCATCTTTTTCTGGTTTAAATGTTTTGTAATTAATCGTTTCAGGTTTTTTTACTTCCCCGAAAGACCATCCAAGGATCTTTTCGGGGGAAGCAATACCAATAGGGATAAACTCTAATTCATTTAATAAACTCATATACAACAATCCCTCCTATGGTGATGAATTAATTTTCGTTATCTTCTACATTTCGTTGAGGTTTTTGCATGGGTTCAAATAACGATTTTCCATCTTTGGTAATCGCATCAATATCCATACCAAGTCCACGAATTTCATTAATTAATACTTTAAATGATTCCGTAATATTCGCTTCAGGGAATTCCATGCCTTTTACAATCGCTTGGTACAATTTCGAACGACCAAATACATCATCCGATTTTAGAGTTAACATTTCTTGAAGAGTATGAGCAGCACCATGTGCTTCTAATGCCCAAACTTCCATCTCCCCGAAACGTTGTCCACCCATTTGTGCTTTCCCTCCGAGAGGTTGTTGTGTTACAAGGCTGTAAGGACCTGTCGAACGAGCGTGAATTTTGTCTTTTACTTGGTGATTTAGTTTTAACATGTACATCACACCAACTGTTACTTCATTTTCAAACGGTTCACCTGTTCGTCCATCGTACAATTGGAATTTACCCGTTGTTGGAAGACTTGCTTCTTCTAACTTTTCACGAATTTCCTCTGGACTAATTCCGTCAAAAACAGGTGTAGCAAATTTTAATCCTAACGTTTTTGCTACCATCCCTAGGTGTGTTTCCATGATTTGACCAATATTCATACGAGATGGTACTCCAAGCGGATTTAAACACACATCAACAGGTGTTCCATCTGGTAAATATGGCATATCTTCTTCAGGTAGAATACGAGATACTACCCCTTTATTTCCGTGACGTCCTGCCATTTTATCACCAGGGCGAATTTTACGTTTTTCTGCTACATAAATTTTAATTTGTTCAATAACACCATTTGGAAGTTCTGCATTTCCTTCTTTTGTGTTACGCACGATGTCAATAATCGTTCCTTCTTTACCATGAGGCATACGAAGTGAATTATCACGTACATCACGTGCACGTTCAGCAAAAATTGCCATTAATAAACGTTCTTGTGCAGATGTTTCTTCCTGTGATTTCGGTGTAATTTTACCAACTAAAATATCGTCACCTTTTACTTTTGTACCGATTCGAACAATACCTTCTTCATCTAAGTTACGCTTTTGCTTTTCACCTGTGTTTGGAATTTCATCACGTGTAATTTCTTCTCGTCCAAGTTTCGTTTCGCGCACTTCAATGGAGTACTCTGTAATCGTGATCGTTGTATAAGCATCTTCTTTTACTAAACGTTCATTTAATAAAATCGCATCCTCAAAGTTATAGCCTTCCCATGGCATAAACGCTACTGTTAGGTTTTTACCCAGTGCTAATTCTCCTTCATTTGAAGAGGTAGAATCCGCTAATACTTGACCTTTTTTGACTACTTGCCCTGTTGTTACACGTACAAAGTGATTAAAACATGTGTTAGCATTTGAACGTACAAATTTATTTAATTTATATGTTTTTGTTCCTAATGTTTGATAAGACACTTTTACATGTTTTTCATTTACTTCAATCACTGTTCCGTTTTCTTCAGCTACATAAGAAGCACGGGTATCCACGGCTACTTGTCCTTCAATTCCAGTTCCTACAAACGGAGCATCTGGGTTAATTAATGGAACAGCTTGACGTTGCATGTTCGCACCCATTACAGCACGGTTAGCATCATCATTTTCAAGGAATGGAATTAACGAAGCACCAATTCCTACGATTTGTTTTGTTGATACATCAGCAAAATCAATTTCAGATGTTTTAACCGTTGGATACTCTTTCCCATAACGAACGGTAATAGTATCTTTTATAAACGCACCATCTTCATTAACATCACTTGCTTGTGCTATGTAGTACTTTTCTTCATCCACCGCTGTTAAATAAATGATTTCATCTGTTACTTGTTGCGTTGCACTATCTACTTTTCGATAAGGCGTTTCAATAAAACCAAATTCATTGATTCGGCTAAATAAACTTACCGTACCAATTAGTCCTACTCCAAATCCTTCTGGTGTTTCAATTGGACAAATTTTTCCATAGTGTGAGTAGTGAACGTCACGCACATCAATTCCAGCACGATCCTTTGAAAAACCACCTGGTCCAAGTGCAGAAGTACGACGTTTGTTTGTTAATTCTGACAATGGATTTACTTGATCTACGAATTGAGATAATGCACCGCTTCCTAAAAATTCTTTCATCGCCGCTACAAGTGGACGAATATGAATTAACGAGTGAGGCGTAACCGTTTCTTGATTTTCATTGTTGTTATTCATTTGATTTACATTCATACGTTCACGAATGAATTTTTCAACACGCGTTACACCAATTTGGAATTGGTTTTGTAACAATTCACCAACCAAACGAAGACGTCTGTTTCCTAAATGGTCAATGTTATCCACCATTCCTACACCTGTTTCTAATAACACAAGGTAGTTAACAGCTGCGATAATATCTTGATGTGTAATGTGTTTAACTTCAGGTTCACCGTTTCCAATTACTTTTACAGCTTGACCGTCTTTTGTTTCCACAAACACTTCATTTCCTTCGATTGATGCAATTAATCGATCTGTAATTAATTCACCAATTTGAAACTCTCCAATTTCTTTTGCTAATTTACGTTTGGAAATTCGACCATGTAAATTTAATTTTTTATTCAATTTATAACGTCCAACAGGAGCTAAATCATATTTACGTCCATCAAAAAACGTAGTTTCTACATATGTTTTTGCACGTTCTAATACAGGAGGATCGTTAGGTCGAACTTTTTTATACAATTCAATTAACGCTTCTTCTTCTGATTGAGTTGTATCTTTTTCTAATGTATTTAGGATAAAGGAGTTATTTTCAAAAATTTCTAATATTTTTTGATTGTCCCCAATTCCTAATGCTTTTAAAAATACAGAAGCCGATATTTTCTTTCCTGAATCCACTTTCGTCCAAATGAGTCCTTTATTATCGATTTCAAACGAAATCCATGCTCCTTTATTTGGAATAATCTTTGAAAAATATTTTTGTCTTCCTTTATCATCAATTTCCGTTTCAAAATAAATACCAGGAGAACGAACAATCTGTGTAACGATAACACGTTCAATTCCGTTAAAAATAAAAGTTCCCTGTTCTGTCATGTAAGGGAAATCACCTAAAAATACTTCCGTTTCAATAACATCTTCTACGTCTTGATTAATCAGACGAAATACCCCTTTTAATGGCGCACTGTAAGTTAAATTTTTTCGTTTTGCTTCTTCTGGAGTCATGGAAGGTTCTCCCATTTCAGAAGAAATATATTCTAGTACATATGTCCCGTTATGATCTGTAATAGGGAATGTTTCCGATAATACTTTTTGAATCCCTTTTTTTACAAATTGATCAAAGGAATTTAATTGGTTTTCAATTAAATTCGGTAACGGAATCGCATCTTTCACTTTTCCAAAATTAATGCGAGTCAAATTAATCACCTCTTTTGAGAAATGGATATCGGCAAATAAAGCATAAGGCTTTTTCCCTTACGCTTTCTTTGCATGTAAAAAAGAAATCTCCGCTAACAATTTTTTAATTTTAAATATTTACGGTTATTCCTTTTTTTAAAAAAACAAATTTAGTTCTCTTGTCGGATTGACAAGAGAACTTTCTTATTTTTTCTTTTCTTGTTTTACGATGTTAAACAAGAAGACGATCATTGGTTTTCGTTTAATTTCTTTGTGGATAATTTCTCCAAATTCTTCGTACAATTCTTTTTTCGCTTTTCCTAAATGTTTTCCTTCTTTTATTTTTTCAGAAATTTTTTCAGCAATAGCACGATTTAAAGAAGTTTTCTCATACTTTCCGACTATTCCTTTTAGTACAACATTTACTCTTACTTGTTGTCCTTCCACAAGTGCGTGAATAACAGCTACCCCATGAGTTGAAAGTCGTTTTCGATCTCTCATGATGGAAATATTCACATCACCAAGACCTGATCCATCTACTAAAATAGACCCTGCTTGAACTTTTTCCTTTACTTTTGCTTCTTTTTTATCAATTTCAATCACATCGCCTATTTCACAAAGAAAAATATTTTCTTTTTCAATACCAATGGTTTCAGCTAATTCCGCATGTTTTAACAACATACGGTATTCACCGTGTACAGGAATAAAATACTTAGGTCTTAAAATACTTAACAATAACTTTTGTTCTTCTTGATTTCCGTGACCTGATGTATGAATATCGCCTTTGTTAATTACTTTTACTTTTTTCTTTAACAACATATTAATCAAAAATCCAACCGATTTTTCATTTCCAGGAATAGGAGATGATGAAAAGATAACCGTATCTCCTTCTCCTAGTTCGACATGACTATGTTCGCCACTTGCCATACGATATAAACCAGCCGTTAATTCTCCTTGAGCTCCTGTTGTCAAAATTAATTGTTTATGTTCAGGAATTTTTTTAATATCTTTGTTGGAAACAATGACACCTGGTTCTACTTTAAGATAACCTAACTTAGAAGCAATCTTAATATTGTTTTCCATACTTCTTCCAAAGGCAATAATTTTTTTGTTTAATTTCGTTGCTACGTTAATAAGATTTTGTACACGATGAAGACTGGAAGCAAATGTAGCGACTACCACTCGTCCTTTACTTTTGTGAATTACAGCTTCTAGGTTTTCACCTACTGTTTTTTCTGATAAAGAAACACCTGTTTTTTCTGCATTTGTACTATCTGATAATAGCGCCAATACACCATTTCTTCCAATTTCCCCAAGACGTTGAAAATCAATGAAATGATTATCAATCGGTGTATAATCAATTTTAAAATCTCCTGTATGTACAACAGATCCGATAGGTGTTGTGACAACTACACCTACCGCATCAGGAATACTGTGATTGAGTCCAAAAAATGATATTTCACACTTTCCAAACGGAATTTTACTTGTTTCATCGATAAAGTGAAGTTGTTTCATTGTTGCACCTTTTACATTTTTTAATTTATTTCGAATTAATGCTGCTGTTAACTTAGTTGTATAAACAGGCATATCAAATTCTTTTAAAAAATGCGGAATAGCACCAATGTGATCTTCGTGACCATGCGTTACAATTAATGCACGTATTTTATCTTGATTTTTACGTATATAATCAAAATCAGGAATGACAACATCCACCCCTAACATATCTCCGTCAGGGAACGCAACCCCCGCATCAATAATAAATAAATCATCATCATAACGGACAACCGTCATGTTTTTTCCAATTTCCCCTAATCCACCTAGTGGAATAATTTGAACATTTTTCATTTTATTTGGCACATATTTTCGTGCCTTCCTCCTCTCGTCCTAAAAATGGTATTCCATTTGCTCAAGTAAATAAGTAGAATCAGGGAACAATTTCAATGCTTCCTTCACCGTTTCATTTACAGCCTTAGTATCGTTTTTCTGTTTGCACGATTCAATAATAATTTCAATTGGTCGGAATAAACGTTCGTTTAGCGTAAATGCTTGTTGAGCAAAAAGAATAGCTTCGTCATACATGTTTAAATTAAATAATATTTCCGATACTGTTACTGCCACTCCATAGTTTTTTTGATCGTTTTTTAAATAACGAACATAATATTCCATTGCTAATTCATCATGAATATTTGCTTCTAACAGTTCTCCGATCTTTTTATAGATTACTGGAGGGAAAACTTCTTGTATCTTCAATAACAATTCAAACTCCTCATACTTTTTCATCATAACCAATTCCGATAAAACAGACGCATAAAGATCCACGTCATAATTTCCTTTTTTTGCTTTTTCTTCATCAAATGTTTTATCGATTACTTCTACTAGCATTTTTGAAGTTTTATTTGTTACTAAATATTCTTTAATTACACTATCCTTTGTAAATAAATAATAAATAATTGCAAGTTTTAACTTGTTTTTTTCTCCACTTTTTAAATTTTTTTCCAATATTTCGCGCGCTTTCGCCGTATTTTCCGATAAAAACTGAATAAAAAAATCTTCCTGGAATTCGTTTACATCTAAATTGGTACCCTTAATGTTTGAATAATATAAGGAAATTCCTTTTTTCATTCGGAACACTTGCGCCACTTGGAGTTTAAAAAGCAATCCTTTTTCCCCTTCATTTTGATACAATTCATCTAAATAAGTGACAATTTGCTCTTCATCAAAAGAAGTTTTTAATAAATTAACCAATTTTCGAAGCGTACTCATTTGATATTTATTAATCTCTAACATTTCGTTTAAAAATTGGATGGCTTTTGGATAATTTCGTTCTTTAATAAATAAACGAATTAATCGTTCTCTTGGATAAATAGTCCCAATCCCTTTGATCGTTAAATAACGTTTATTTGCTTCTCCTAATTTTAAACACGTTTCATAGGCTTTTTTCGCTTCTTGTAAACGACCGTTTCGTTCTAAAATTTCTCCTTCTAAAAAGAATAAATCCGTGTAGTCAGGGTACACTTGTTGTGCTTCTTGACAAACTTTTAATGCATCAGCATCTCGTTTTAGTGCCGATAGCACTTTTACAATATTATTTACAATTGCAAACGCTACACCCATTCCGTTACTGTACTTATGTGCTTTTTTCAAATATTCAAGTGCTTTTTCATTTTTTCCAAGAGATGTATATTCATTAGCCATATTAAATAACATAAAGCTATCTTTTGGATTTTTTTTCAACTCAGCTTCAAGTATTTTCATATTACGTACACGTTTGTTTTTTTTCTTAATCGTTTCATCTGTATATCCTGTATGAATAATACGTAGTGAAGAACTACCCGCAGATATAGGCTGACCATTTTTTAAGACTTGTTCATGAATACGATATTGATAAGATAGTTCAGGGATATTTTTAAAAAGACGTGCATAAGAGTGAGAATTACCGATTTGATTTTGTGCAACTAAATTGGTGATTTGAATAAATAATGCTAATTTGTCGGTTTTTTCAATTTCTTCTTTAATAAAAGATGCTTCATCATTCATAAAATACTCATCTGCGTCTAATTGTAAAATCCAATCTCCTGTTGCTTGTTCTTTTGCAAAATTTCTAGCCGAAGCAAAATCATTTTCCCATTTGTAATCATAAAGTTTTGCACCCATTGATGTTGCAATTTCTTTCGTTTTATCAGTAGAACCTGTGTCCACTACAATCATTTCATCTACATATTTTTTTACACTTTCTAATGTTCGTTGTAATGTTTCTTCCTCGTTTTTAACAATCATGCACAACGAAACTGTTGGATTTTTTTTCATAAAATCTCCCCCTCTAATTTCAAGGTTCTCTACTAAAAAAACAATCCCTCCAGCAGAATGCTAGAGAGATTATTTAAATATTTTTTGCCATTTGAATTCCTTTAATATATTTGTCTGCTAATTCGGTTTCCTCAGGAAATTCTTTTTTTATTTTCATTAAAATTTCAATCGCTTCATCATGCTTTCTAGTTTTCCAATATACTTTAGCTAAAAAATAACGAGGAGCTAAATAATAACGGTTTTTTTTCATATTTTTTTTGAAAATTTCCTCTGCTTTTGAATAGTTATGTAAACCAACATAAACACATCCTAATTCAAATAACGCTTCATGATTAGCAGGATCCATAAATAAAACATTTTGCAGCACGTCAATGGCTTTCTCGTGTTTGTTTTCTTTGCTCAAACATCTTGCCCAATGAATCATCGCTTGTAAATTCATTTCTTCTTCCGCAATTCGTTGAAAAATAACACTCGCTTTAGAAATCTCATTATTTCGGTATAAAATTTTTGCATAGGTATATTGAAATTCTGTTTCTTCTGGTGATATTTTTAATGCTTTTTTCAAGAAACTTAAAGCCTCTTCTATTTCATCAACCATATAATAATAAACACCTGCAAAATAAGAATATTCAGGATTATATGCGTCGAATTGACTTGCTTGTTGAAACGCTGTAGCAGCTTCTTTGTATTTTTTTTCTTCCACATACCCTCTTGCTTCCCGATAAAATTCTTCTGCCTTTTTTTTATAAAAGTCATCTGAATACAAGGAGATCACACGTTTCATAAAATCCCTCCTTTTTTACGGGCGAAAAATAACAAAAAGGAGAAAAAAAGTAAAGTATTTTGTTTTTTTATTTAAAAAAAAACGAGCTAAAACTCGTTTTATTTCGATAAATCCAACGGTCGAACATCTTCTCTATCGATGTTTTTTAAATACGTTTTTAAAATATAATAAGCCCCCGATTCTTTTAACGGTTTATTGTGTTGATTTTTAAATAATACTTCTTCTGCCTCTTTTCCTTTTATATACGCTTTGATCAATTCATTAGTAGGTTCTCTAAGCGAAATGGCTTTTTTTGGAAGATATAAAATCCCTTGTTGAACGTGGTAGCTTTTCACTTGAAGTGAAATTACATCAGATACTTTGATTTTTTCATCAACTACCAATGTAAACAACAGCAAATCACGCGGATTTTCTTTCATTAACTCTTTTATTTGAACTACTTCTTCTTTTGTAAGTGTTACATTTCTTTTTTCTGTCATCGGTTGTTTGATATCTTCCATAGGATTATGTAACATAACGCCTTCTTTTCTTAAATGTTTAAAATAGAGGCGAAGTGCACTTAACTTTCGAGAAATCGAATGATTCGAATATCCTTTTTCCCTTAAGAATAGCATAAACCGCTTGATTTGCGTTTCTTTTATTTGCGCCACTTTAATGTTTTCTTTTTCTATATACTCATCAAATACTTTTAAATCATTTAAGTATCCATTGATGGTTTTTTCTTGTTCATATTTCTCTTCTAAAAAGATTTTAAATGAATGGAGCACGTTGAATTCCCCTTTTCTTTAAAAAGATATGAGTAAGAATTGCCATAATAACCGCCACTAACAATACAATCTTTTCCATTCCATCAAAAAATGTTGTATATTGGAATAAATAAAGCAATACACCCGTTTGCATAACTAACAACATTCCTCCGTATCGAATCGAGATAATGTTTGAAAGAAACAAACTTAAAATGAAACAATAAAGCAAGATAAACATAATAGCGCCTAAATACTCTGATTTTACCCATAGTAAAACAGAAAAGCAAATTGCCATAGGCATCGTAATCGGAAAAATAATTTTTTCGATTAAAAATCCCCACTCATTCTCTTTATCTTTTTTTTCATTTATCTCTTTCCCTTTTATTATTAAAAATAAATACGGAAACAATAAGATAATCGCGATATAATCTTCCATTGCTTTTTGATTTAAAAAAGAAGTAATGAAAGAGGAACAAAGTGCTAAATAAATGGGTTGCACTATTGATTTTTGATAGCGATGAACAGGCAAAGCTGCTGCAAGCAATGTATAAAACCCAATGATTAGAAAATAGAAAATAAGTGTATTTGAATGGATAAAAATAGACAACAATCCAATACTATATGAGATTAAATATACCAATATATTCATTTTATATTCTGCTAGAATTTTTTCTAACAGTTCACCTCCCTTTTACTCATGAAATCGAATCAAAAATTCTATACTTTGATCGACATACGAAACATCTGGTTGATTCTCAACGATCCATATTTTATCTTTTATCGCAGGATAGGTTAAGATTTTTTCATAACCCATAAAATTAATGATCCCTTCCCCTAATGGAATTGGATTTTTATCATTTTTTCTTGAACCACAACCTTTAATGGTGTCATTTATATAGACAACTTCGATTTTTTCCCACCCTACAACTGCTTCTATTTCGTTATACCTTTCTATTGTTTTTTCAGATGTTGTAAAATCATAACCAGCTGCATAAAGCCTTGAAAAATCCAATGCCCCTTTAACTCGTGTATGAAAACTAATCATTTCGTTCCATTCTTCTAATCGATACCCTAACTCACTTCCA